>Ga0265336_10000010_pt1 | contig 277947 bp, 236 predicted proteins | sample 42119metaG_FD_193583 | JGI IMG/M metagenome (GOLD analysis project Ga0265336, IMG submission 193583) | Rhizosphere microbial communities from Carex aquatilis grown in University of Washington, Seatle, WA, United States - 4-21-19 metaG | ecosystem: Host-associated > Plants > Roots >... | reverse complement strand
CGCCGCGGGGCGATCGCCCGGCCGGCCCGCGCACGGACGCGCCGCGCGCGGATCGCCCGCGCGGCCCGCTCGATGCCCCGCGCCCGGATCGCCCCCGGGGTCCGCTCGACGCACCGCGCGGACCGCGCCCGGACGGCCCGCGCAACGGCCCCCGGCCCGACAGCCGCGGTCCGCGGACCGATGCGCCGCGCGGTCCGCGCCGCGACGACGATCGCCGGGGCCCGCGTCCCGACGACTCGCGCGCGCCGCGCCCCAACGTCGTGTCGTCGCCGGCCACGCCGACGGCCATGGCGCTGGCGTTCAGCGCGCTGAGCGCGCTCAAGACCAAGAAATGACGCAACGACGAGCCCGCGCGATGCCGGCTCGTCGTCGTCGGTCGGGGTTCAGGCCGCCAGCGCGCGCCCGCAGGCGTCGAACAGCATCAGGTCGCGCGGCAGCACCTGCAGGCGCACCGCCGTGCCGTGCGGCAGGGCCGCGCTCTCCGGCAGCGCGGTCTTCACGCTGATGGTGTCGGCGTCCGCATTGGCGGCGTCGCGGCCCGCGAGCCGGCAATGCACCAGCGTCACGTCACCCAGCCATTCCACGCGCTCGACCAGCGCGTGCAGGCCCTCGGCGCCCTCGCCCGCCGTCAGCTGCCAGTGCTCGGGGCGCACGCCCAGCGCATGCACGCTGGCCAGCGGCGTCGCGCAATCGGCGGGCAGCGCCAGGCGGCCGGCGCCCGGCACCTGCAACGCCGGGCCGGCGTCGTCGCGCCCGGCCACCGCGGTCAGGAAGTTCATCTGCGGCGAGCCCAGGAAGCCCGCCACGAAGCGGTTGACCGGCCGCCGATAGACCGCCGACGGCGAACCCACCTGCTCGATGCGCCCGGCGTTGAACACCGCGATGCGGTCGCCCAGCGTCATCGCCTCGACCTGGTCGTGGGTGACGTAGACGATGGTCGCGCCCAGGCGCTCGTGCAGGCGCGCCATCTCGAGCCGCATCTGCGTGCGCAGCGACGCGTCGAGGTTGGACAGCGGCTCGTCGAACAGGAACACCTTGGGCTCGCGCACGATCGCGCGCCCGATCGCCACGCGCTGGCGCTGGCCGCCCGACAGCGCGCGCGGCTTGCGGTCCAGCAGCGGCTCGAGCTGCAGCGACTCGGCGGCGCGACGCACCGCGGCGTCGATGTCGCGCTTCGAGCGGCCGGCGATCTTCAGCGCGAAGCCCATGTTCTCGGCCACCGTCATGTGCGGGTAGAGCGCGTAGCTCTGGAACACCATCGCCACGCCGCGCTCGGCCGGCGGCGTGTCCGTGACGTCGACGCCGCCGATCAGCATGCGGCCCGCGTTCATCTCCTCGAGGCCGGCGATCATGCGCAGCGTGGTCGACTTGCCGCAGCCCGACGGCCCCACCAGCACCATGAACTCGCCCTCGGCCACGGTCAGGTCGATGCCGTCGACGGCGGTCACGCCGTTGGCATAGGTGCGGCGCAGGCCCTGCAGCTGGAGTTCGGACATCAGCGTGCCTTCCTGTGATGGGCGATGAACTCGCGGTACCAGTGCGCGCTCGCCTTGGGCGTGCGGCGCTGCGTGTCGTAGTCGACGCGGAACAGCCCGAAGCGCTTCGCGTAGCCCGAGTCCCATTCGAAGTTGTCGAGCAGGCTCCAGTAGAAGTAACCGCGCACGTCCGCGCCCAGCGCGATGGCCTTGGCCACCGCGTCCAGGTGGCCCTGAAGGTAGGCCACGCGCGGGATGTCGTCCACCGCGCCGTCGACCACGACGTCGGCGTTGGCCATGCCGTTCTCGGTGATCAGCATCGGCGGCGGCATGTAGTCGCGGGTCAGGCGCACCAGGTGCTGGGTGAGCACCTCCGGCACGATCTCCCAGCCCATGTCGTTGAGGCCGTACGGTGCCGGTGCGGGGATCTTCGGTTCGCGCGTGCTGATCCAGTTGCGTGTGTAGAGGTTGATGCCCAGGTAGTCCAGCGGCTGGCGGATGAGGGCCATGTCGCCGGGCTCGATGTGCGGCGCGTCGGCGCCCAGGTGCTCGAGGGCGTCGGCCGGGTAGGCGCCGCGGAACAGCGGGTCCATGTACCAGCGCACGTCCAGGCCGTCGGCGATGCGCGCGGCCTGCAGGTCGGCCGGCGTCTTCTCGGCAGCGAACGCGGGGGTGTGGTTCAGCACGATGCCCAGCTGCGGGTTGCGCCCGCCGGCGTTGGCGCGCGCGACGACGCGCATCGCCTGCAGCGCCAGGCCGTGGCCCACCAGCAGGTGGTGCGAGACCTGCATCGCCGCGGCCCGGTCGCGCAGGCCGGGCGCGAACTGGCCGGTCTCGTAGCCCAGCGTGGCCACGCACCAGGGTTCGTTGAGGGTCGAGATCGCCACCAGGCGGTCGCCGAAGCGGCGCGCGATCTCGGCGGCGTAGTCGGCGAAGCGGTGCGCGGTCTCGCGCGATTGCCAGCCGCCGACCGATTCCTGCAGCGCCTGCGGCAGGTCCCAGTGGTGCAGCGTGGCATGCGGGGCGATGCCGGCCGCCAGCAGCGTGTCGATCAACCGGTCGTAGAACGCGAGGCCGGTCTCGTTCCAGGCGCCCTGGCCCAGCGGCTGCACGCGCGGCCAGGAGAACGAGAAGCGGTAGGCGTCCAGGCCCAGCCACTGCATGCGCTCGACATCCTCGGGCATGCGGTGCAGGTGGTCGCAGGCGACGGCGATGTCGGAGCCGTCCTTGATCTTGCCGGGCGTGGCGCAGAACGCGTCCCAGATCGACGCGCCCGCGCCGTCGCCCGGCGCGTGGCCTTCGATCTGCGCGGCGCTGGTGGCGGCGCCGAGCTGGAAGCCGGCGGGCAGCGAGGGAAAGGGAAACGGGGAGGTTGTCATGGAGTCTAGCCGCGCACGGCGCCGGCGGTGAGGCCGGCGACGAGCCGGCGTGCGGAGAAGACGAAGGCGACCAGCAAGGGCAGCATCGCGATGGCGCTGCCGGCCATCAGCGCGCCCCATTCGGTGTTGTTCGGGCTCTGCATGCTGCGCAGCGCCAGCGGCAGCGTGTAGTTCTCGACGCTGCGCATGACCACCAGCGGCCCGACGAAGTTGTTCCAGGCGTTGATGAAGGTGATCAGGCCCAGCGTGCCGAGCGCGGGGCCGCACAGCGGCATCACGACGCTCCAGAAGGTGCGCAGCTCGCCGCAGCCGTCCATGCGCGCGGCGTCGATCAGGTCGCGCGGGATCGCCGAGCCGATGTACTGGCGCATCAGGAAGATGCCCAGCGCGCCGGCCGCGCCGGGCACGTACAGCGCGCGCGGCTGGTCGAGCCAGCCGAGCAGGTCCATCACCATGAAGGTCGGGATCATGTTGAGGAAGCTGGGCAGCATCATCGAGCCGACCACCAGCGCGAACAGGATCCGCTTGCCGGCGAACTCGTGCACCGCGAACGCGTAGCCCGCAAGCGCGCACAGCACCAGGTTCAGCGCGGTGGTCATGGTGGCCACGTACAGGCTCATGCCCAGGTTGCGCCAGAACGGCAGCCGCTCCAGCAGGAGCTGCACGTTGGACAGGAAATTCGTGCCGAACCACAGCGGCGGCGGCGAGGCGAAGATGTCGGCGCGCGCGTGCGTGGCGAACACGAAGGTGAACCAGAACGGCGCGGCCAGCAGCACCACGCCGGCCCCCACCAGCGCCAGGGTCACGAAGCGCGCGGGGGTCAGGCGGTCAGCGTGCGACATCGCCGCCCCCTTCCTTGCCGAACAGCCGCGCGTTGCCCCAGGTCAGCGCCGCGATGATGAAGAACAGCACCCACGAGACGGCCGAGGCGGTGCCGAAGTCGCCATCCGAGAACGCCATGCGGTACATGAACATGGCCGTCGTCATCACGCTGGTGGCCACGCCCGAGTCGGGCGGGATCAGGATGAACGGCTCCTCGAACAGCTGCAGGTTGCCGATCAGCGTCAGCGTGATGGCGAAGAACATCATCGGCTTGAGCAGCGGCAGCGCCACGAAGCGGAACTGCTGCCAGCGCGCGGCGCCGTCCAGGGTCGCGGCCTCGTAGAGGTCGCCCGGGATCACCTGCAGCGCCGACAGGTACAGCACCACGTTCCAGCCCAGGTAGCGCCAGAAGACGACGAAGGCGATCGCGAAGCGGGCCCAGAAGGCATCGCCCAGCCAGTCGATGGGCGGGCCGGGCAGCAGCGCGTTGATGACGCCGAAGTCCTTGGAGAACAGCGTGGTGAAGATCAGCGCGATGGCCACGCTCGAGGTCACGTAGGGCACGAAATAGGCGCCGACGACGAAGTTGCGGCTGCGCTTGAGCGTCATGTGGATGAGGAAGGCCAGCGGCAACGCGACCAGGTGCTGCGGCACGCCCGAGACGACCGCGAACCACAGCGTGGTCAGCAGCGACTTGGCGAACCACGGATCGGTGACCGCGAACCGGTAGTTCTCCAGGCCGACCCAGTGCATGGCGCCGAGGCCGGCCGCGGCGTCCCATTGGTGCAGCGACAGCCACACCGAGAACAGCAGCGGGAACAGCCCGAACACGCCGAACAGCACGAAGAACGGCGCGATGAACGCGTAGGGCGCGAGCTTGCGCGCGCGCCGGCGCCAGCGCGCGCGCGGCGTGCTGGCGGTCGCGGGCGCGAGCGGCGCCACGGGCCGCAGCGTGGAGTCGGGGGAGATCATCGAATGCATGGCCGGCAGGGGAGCTTCAGCGACGCGCGCGGTGGGCGATCAGCGACTTCGCGTCGGCCAGCGCCGTCGGGATGTCCTTGCCCTGCGCGATGACGTTCTGATATTCGGCGCGGATCACGTCGGTGGCCATCGAGTCGTACTTGTCGACGGGAATGGCGGGCACCTTCGCGGCGATGTCGCGCCACAGCTCGCGCGCCTTCTGGCCGCCCAGGAAGGGCATCGGCTCCGAGATCGCGGGATCCTGCTGCGCGGCCAGCAGCGCGGGGAAGGTGTCGAGCGTGCGCAGCGAGTCGAGCTGGGTCTGCTTGTCGGCCGTCATGAAGCGCACGAACTGCCAGGCCTCGGCCTTGTGCGCGGCCTTCTTCGGGATCGCGTAGAACGAGCCGCCGTAGGAGGCGTACGCGCCTGCCGGCAGCGGGGCCGAGCGCCACTTGCCGGCGGTGTCGGGCGCGAGCCAGTTTTTCAGGTGGCCGGCGAGCCAGGCACCCATCATCTGGCCGGCGATCTTGTTGGCGCGAAAGCCGGCCACCCATTCGTTGGTCCACATCGTGGTGCCGGCATCGATGCCGGCCTTGTGCGCGGCGCGGCCGAGCTCGAACGCGTGCACGAAGCGCGGGCCGTCGACCAGCACCTTGCCGGCACGGTCGAAGTAGATGCCTTCGCCGGGCTGCAGGTTGGCGCGCAGCACGATGTCGACGATGTCGGCGCTGTCGGCCAGCAGGTTGGCGCCAGTGGCGGCCTTGAGCTTGACGCCGGCGGCGATGAACGACTCCCAGCTCCGGGTGAGATCGGCCTCGGTCACGCCGGCCCGCGCCATCAGGTCCGTGCGGTAAAGCAGCGTGCCGGGACCGATGTCGGCGGGCAGCGCCGCGAGCTCGCCGGCGGCGTTGGTGGCCTGGGCGAACGTGTAGGCGACGAACTGGCTGCGCAGCGCGCCGGCGTCGTACGGCGCCTTGTAGAGGTCCTCGAAGCCGCCGGAGCCGGCGAACTTGCCGATGAACTTGAAGTCGATGGCCATCACGTCGGGCAGGCCCGAACCGGTGGCCAGCGCGGTGGTCATCGCGGTGTGGTGGTCGGCGTACTGCAGCGAGACGATCTTGACGTCGATGTCCGGATGCGCGGCATGCCAGCGCGGCAGCGCGGCCCGGGCGGCGCGGTCGAGATCGGGGAAGGTGGCGACGGTGACGGTCGTCGCCGCCACGGCGGCGCCGGGCATGAACGACGCACAGGTCGCCACGGCGACGAGCGCGATGGACGCCGCCTTAAGGAGCTTGGACATGGGCTGCACGGGTGGTGCGCGGCGGATGGCGCCGCGACGGGAAAAAGGGCCGGGCCAGCGCGCCGCGGGCGGCGGGCGCAGGCCCGGCGAGCGCGACTCCAGCGGGTGCGGGAGCCGCGCGCCCGGCATCAGAAGTTGAAGCCGGCGTTGAAACCGAACGTGCGCGGCGGCAGGTACTGCGACTGCCAGGCGCCGAACGAGTTCTGCGCGTTCGTCTTGATGCGGCCGTCCTCGACGTTCTGCACGAAGGCATCGACGTACCAGTCCTTGTTGGCCGTGTAGCGCAGGCCCAGGTCGGTGCGCGAGTACGCCTTCTGCAGGTCGCCGTCGCCCAGGTTGAACACGCTCAGCCAGCTGCCCGACTCGTAGTGGAAGTTCACGCGCGGCGCCAGCTTCGAGCCGTCCGCGAAGCGGAAGGTGTGCTCGTACTGCGCGGTGAGCGAACCCGTGGGCGAGTGGGGCAGGCGGTGGCCGGTGACGTCCAGGCACTTGCTGATCTTCGGATCCGGGCAGGCCGGCAGCGCATAGTCGTTGCTGCCCGCGAGCAGGTAGCCCAGCTTCGTGTGCGTGTAGGCCGCGCCCACCTGCACGCGATCGTCCGGCGTGAGGTTGGCCGCCAGTTCGGACTCGATGCCGTAGACCTTGGCACCCTGCGCGTTCGACGTGGCCAGCGAGTGCGAGCCGTCCGGGTTGGTCACCGGGGCGCTGAACTGGAAGTCCTTGAAGTCCTCGTAATAGGCCGAATTGTTGAAGTGAACCGTGCCGCCGAACAGCGTGTTCTTGGTGCCGACCTCGTAGTTGGTGAGCGACTCGGGGCCGTAGTGCAGGCCGCCGTCCTGCAGGCCGCCGGACTTGTAGCCGGTGGACACGCTGCCGTAGACGAGGAAGTTCTTCGACACGTCCCAGTTCGCGCGCGCCAGCCAGGTCACCTTCTGGCCGGTGTAGTGGCCGTCGTTGTGCTGGTAGGTGGACAGGCCCGACTTCAGCGGGTCGGAGCCCGGGTCCAGCGGCACCTGCGGCACCGTCGGATCGCCCGTCCAGCCGTCGTTGGTGCCGCCTTCGTTCTTGCGGTCGTCGTGCGTGAAGCGTGCGCCGCCGGTCAGGTGGATGGTGTCGCCCGCCAGGTTCCAGGTCGCCTGGCCGAACGCGGCCTCGGAGCCCACCGTTTCCTTGGGCTGGATGAACGAGCCCTGCCAGCCGATGGTGCCCTGCTGGGTGCCGTTGGAGATCGGGATGTCGAAGCGGATGCCGTTGTCCTCGGCCGCGTAGTACAGGCCCAGGATCCAGTCGACGTCGCGCTTGCCGGTGGACTGCACTTCCAGCTCGTGGCTGTAGTTCTTGTAGTGCGACCAGTTGGTGCGGTCTTCCTGCACCGTGGCACCCGTGGTGTAGCTGGTGGGCACCGTGGCACCGCCGGACTGGTCGAAGTCGCCCGAGCCCTTGAAGTCGGAGTAGCCGGCGATGTAGGCCAGCGACACCGCGTCGCTCAGGTTCCAGTCAAGGCGGCTGCGGAAGGTGTTGACGTTGCGATCGAGCTGCGGCGCCACGCTGATCAGCGCCGACCAGAACGGGGTGCCGGTGCGCGGCGTCTGCAGCAGGTTCATGTTGGGCGTGCCGCGATCGAGGAACTTCTCGTACGAAGCGTTCCACGTCAGGTCACGCGTGGGCTTCCACAGCAGGCTCAGGCGCGCGGCGCTCTGGTCCTGCGCGTTGTACTTCGGGCCCGACTGCACGAAGGTGTTCGGGTCGATCGGACGGAACGGCACCGTGGCAGTGGGGTTGGCCAGGTTGTAGGCGTTGACCGCGGCCTGCTGGTCGGCCAGCGGGATCTTCGGGGCGCTCTGGTAGTTGACGTATCCGTCGTGCTGCTCGTGCACGAACGCGGCGCGCAGCGCGAGCGTGTCGGTCACCGCGAAGTTGAACGAGGCGCGCGCGCCGAGGCGGTTGTAGCTGCCCAGGCCGCCTTCGACCGAGCCGAAGTTCAGGCCCAGTTCGGCCTTCGCGGTCTTCATGTTGACGGCACCGACCGTGGAGTTGCGGCCCCACAGCGTGCCCTGCGGGCCGCGCAGAACCTCGATGCCTTCCATGTCGAACAGCAGCGAGGCGGCGCCTTCGGCGCGCGGCGCGTAGATGCCGTCGATGAACAGCGCCACCTCCGGGTCGGCGTATTCGGTCTTGGCGCTATCGTTGCCGATGCCGCGCATCGTCATGGTGATGACGCCGTGGTCGCCTTCGGTGGTGGCCTGGAAGCTGGGCACCAGGTGGACGACGTCGGAAATCGTCTGCACATGGTTCTTGTCGAGCTCGGCGGCGCTGATGGGCGTGACCGCCAGCGGCGTGCTCTGCAGCGTGGTGGTGCGCTTGGTCGCCGTGACGGTGACCTCCTGCACGTCGGTCGCGGCGGCGCTGGCGGCGGACGCCGGCGCCGCGGCGGTCTGGGCCTGGACCGTCGCCGAGCCGGCGAGCAGGGCCAGCACGGCCAGGTGGATCGGGGATGCGAGCGAAGCCCGGGATTTCTGAGCGCGAGTAGTCACGTTGTCTCCAGTGTTTTGGTGAAGCGTCATCGACCGTCTTGGCGGCGATTTCCTGTGTGTTCCATCGTCGGTGCCGCAGGCCGCTGGGTGGCTCGCGCACATCCCGGGCGACGCGGCCACTCCGTGCGAGTGTGGAGGCCCCGTGTCGTGCCCGCCAGCCCTTTCGGCCCGGCGAACCCCTGGAATGGATCGCATGATGCGATTCGATGACAACGCTGTCAACACAGAAATGACAGCGTTGTCTATTTGCCGATATGATCCTCTATAAGAAGCGCCGGAAGCGTCTACGGGAAAACCACGGGATGCAAGACGGCCCCCCCGCAACAGCAGGCTGGACACACGCCACCGCCCAGGAGACAACCTCGAATGAATCCCATCCGGCACATCCTCGTCGTCGGCGGCGGCACCGCCGGCTGGCTCACCGCGGCCTTTCTCGCACGCACGCTGGGCACCGCCGCCGGCGGGGTGCGCGTGACGGTGGTCGAGTCCAGCGAGATCGGCATCATCGGCGTCGGCGAAGGCACCTTCCCGTCGATCCGCGGCACGCTGCACGCGATCGGCATGGACGAGGCGCGCTTCATCCGCGAGTGCGACGCCACGTTCAAGCAGGGGGTCAACTTCGTGGACTGGTCGCGCCCGGGCGAGCGCTACTTCCACCCGTTCAACGCGCCCAGCCAGCGCCCGGGCGCGCCCGAGCTGCTGCCCTACTGGCTGCTGGGCGAGGCGGCGGCGCACGACGGCAGGGCGCTCGCGTTCGCCGACGCGGTGTCGATGCAGCAGCGCGTGGCCGACGCGTCGCGCGCGCCCAAGCGCGCCAGCGACGGCGACTGGCTGGGCCCGATGAACTACGCGTACCACTTCGACGCCGGCAAGTTCGCCACGCTGCTGGCCGCGCACGCGCAGTCGCTGGGGGTGGCCCGCGTGATCGCCACCGTCGAGCGCGTCGCGCTGGACGCCGCGGGCCGCATCGCGGCCGTGCACACCCGCGACGGCGGCGTGTTGACGGCCGACCTCTACGTCGACTGCACCGGCTTTCGCGCCGCGCTGATCGGCGACGCGCTGGGCGCCGCGAAGACGCCTCTGGGCGACGTCCTGTTCGTCGATCGCGCGCTGGCGGTGCAGGTGCCCTACCCTGCCGCCGACACGCCCATCCCGTCCTACACCGTCTCCACCGCGCACGAGGCCGGCTGGACCTGGGACATCGGCCTGCAACGCCGGCGCGGCGTCGGCTACGTCTATTCGAGCCGCCACACCAGCGACGAACAGGCCGAGCGCGTGCTGCGCCGCTACGTGGGCCCCGCGGCCGAGCCGCTGACGCCGCGCTTCCTCAAGCTCGACACCGGCTACCGCAAGATCCAATGGATCGGCAACTGCGTGGCCGTGGGCCTGTCGGCCGGCTTCCTGGAGCCGCTTGAATCGTCGGGCATCGGGCTGATCGAGGCCGCCGCCTACCTGATCGGCTACCTGCTGCCGGCCGACGGCGATCTCGAGCCCGCGGCGCGCCAGTTCAACGAGCACATGCGCGCGCGCTTCGAGCGCATCGTCGACTTCCTGAAGCTGCACTATGCGCTGACGCGCCGCGACGACACCGCGTTCTGGCGCGACAACGCCGACCCCGCGAGCTGGACGCCCTCGCTGCGCGACACCCTCGCGCGCTGGCGCAGCCGCCCGCCGCACCGGCTCGATTTCATCACCGACCTGGAGATGTACCCGCCGTCGAGCTGGCAATACGTCCTGTACGGCATGGGGTATCCGACCGACCTGTCGCATTCGCGCGCCGCCTGGCCGCGCGCGGCCGAGGCGCGCCAGGAATTCGCGACGATCGCCCAGGTGGCGCAACGGGCGCTGAGCGACCTGCCCGACCATCGCGCGCTGGTGGAGGCGTTCTGCGCCCGTGCCGCCGCGCGGGACGCGGCACCGGCGCGTGCCCAGTGCGGGCCGCGGCCGGCCGGCCACGAGCTCGAGACGGCGCGGAGCCGCGCCTGATGGGGACGCCCCGCGCGTCGACGCCCGCGCCGCCCGCGGCGGCCACGACGATCAGCGACGTCGCCCACCAGGCCGGCGTGTCGATCAAGACCGTGTCGCGCGTGATGAACAACGAGACGGGCGTGCGCGCCGCCACCCGCGCCAAGGTGCTGCAGGTGATGACGGACCTGCGCTACCGACCGAGCCAGTCGGCACGCAGCCTGGCTGGCGCGCGCTCGTTCCTCATCGGCCTGCTGTACTTCGACCCCAGCGCGGCCTTCGTCTCCGGCGTGCAGCAGGGCGCCACGATGCGCTGCCGCGAGGCCGGCTACCACCTGGTGGTCGAATCGATGGACGACGACGCGCACGACCTGGGCGAGCAGGTTCACCGCATGGTGTCCACGCTGCGTCCCGACGGCATGATCCTGACGCCGCCGCTGTGCGACAACCCGCACGTGCTCAAGGCCCTGCACGACAGCGGCACGCCGACGGTGCTGGTGTCGCCCGCGCGCCAGCGCAAGGACATGCCCAGCGTGCGCATGGACGACGTGCACGCCGCCGAGGAGATCACCAACCTGCTGCTGAGCCTGGGCCATCGCCGAATCGCCTTCATCCGCGGCGCCGCCGACCAGGCCGCATCGGCGCTGCGCGAACAGGGCTTCCTCAAGGCGATGAAGGCCGCACGCGTGGAGATCGCGCCCGAGCTGGTCATCGACGGCGACTTCAGCTTCGAGTCCGGCGTCGCCGCCACGCACCAGCTGCTCAAGCTGCGCCACCACCCGACCGCCGTCTTCGCCAGCAACGACGACATGGCCCTCGGCGTGCTGGCGGCGGCCCAGCGCCAGGGCCTGGCGATCCCCGGCGACCTGGCGATCGCCGGCTTCGACGATTCGCCGGCCAGCAGCCTCGTCTGGCCGCCGCTGACCACCATGCGCCAGCCCACGCTGGCCATGGCGCGCGCCGCCGTCGACCTGCTCATCGGCACCCCCACGGTCGAGGGCACGCCGGGCACGCGCAGCAGCGCCGCCCTGCAGCGGGTGCTCCCGCACGAGCTGATCGTGCGCGATTCGACCAGCGCCCCGGCGCGCGCGGTGCGGCGGCCGCCGCGCGGCTGAACGTCCGTCGGGGGCGACCCGCCGTGGAGATTTCCCGGCATCAAGGCTGCGCGGAAAGTTCCGATAACGAAAGGAGATGCCTGTCCCGGCGGTTGCGATTGCGGCCGCCGTCGGCCGCTCGTCGTTCCCCCACCTGCCCGGCACCACCATGAACCTGACCCAGACCAAGATCAGCACCCGACTCGCCCTGGGATTCGGCGCGCTTGCCGCGCTGATGGTCCTGCTGAGCGGAGCCGCGCTCTATTTCGTGCAGACGATCGATCAGCATTTCGACACCGTGATGGACAACCGCTATCCAAAGGTGCAGATCGCGGGCGCGATCAAGGCAGTCAACAACGAGGTCTCGCTGGCGTTGCGCAACCTGTTCGTCGTCTCCGACCCGGACGACATCCAGGCCCAGTACGACCTGATCGCCGGCAGCGGCAAGCGCACCAATGCCAACATTGACAAGCTCACGGCGACCATCACCGGCGCGGAAGGCCAGGAGGCGCTGAAGCAGCTGAACGCCGCGCGCGCCGAGTACCGCGAACCGCGCGACAAGGTCGTTCAGCTCCTGAAGTCCGGGCGCAGCGAGGAAGCGAAGAACGCGCTGCTGCTCGACTTGCGCCCCAAGCAGATCGCCTACATGGCCCGCGTCGACGACCTGGTCAAGCTCCAGGAACGGCTGATGACCGATTCCCGCAAGGAAGTGAACCGCACGCTGGACCAGGCCCGCGCGACGATCCTGTCGCTGCTGGCCATCGCCTTCGCGATCGCGCTGGCGACGGCGATCTGGATCATCCGCTCGGTGACGCGGCCGATCCACGCGGCGATGACGATCGCCCGCGGCGTGGCCGCCGGCAACCTGGCGATGGAGTTCGAGGCGCATGGCACGAACGAGACCGGCCTCCTGTTGGGCGCGCTGCACGAGATGAAGACGCGGCTGGCGCAGATCGTCGGCGACGTGCGCGGCAACGCCGAGGGCGTGGCCAGCGCCTCGGCGCAGATCGCCCAGGGCAACAACGACCTGTCGGTGCGCACCGAGCAGCAGGCGGCGGCGCTGCAGCTGACGACCGCGTCGATGGAGCAGCTCAGCGCCGCCGTGCGGCAGAACGCCGACCATGCGAGCCAGGCCAACCAGCTGGCGCGCGGCGCCTCGACGTTCGCGATCCAGGGCGGCGAGGACGTGGGCCAGGTGGTCGACACCATGAAGGGCATCAACGAGAGCTCGCGCAAGGTCGCCGACATCATCGGCGTAATCGACGGCATCGCCTTCCAGACCAACATCCTGGCGCTGAACGCGGCGGTCGAGGCGGCGCGCGCCGGCGAGCAGGGCCGCGGCTTCGCGGTCGTCGCCTCGGAAGTGCGCTCGCTCGCGCAGCGCAGCGCCGGCGCCGCCAAGGAGATCAAGAGCCTCATCGCCGCCAGCGTCGAACGCGTCGAGCGCGGCACGGCCCAGGTCGACCGCGCCGGCGAGACGATGCGCCAGGTGGTCGCGTCGATCCGCCGCGTCACCGACATCGTCGCCGAGATCAGCGCCGCGAGCAGCGAGCAGAGCAGCGGCGTGGCGCAGGTCGGCGAGGCGGTCGCCCAGATGGACCAGGCCACCCAGCAGAACGCCGCGCTGGTCGAACAGAGCGCCGCGGCCGCCGAGAGCCTGAAAGGCCAGGCCGACCAGCTGGTGGGCTCGGTGGCGGTGTTCCGGTTGAAGGCCGGCGCGGACTGACCCGACGAGGCGGGTGCCGTTGGCGCCGCCCCAGCGGCCCGGGGAAACCGGTGACGGACGGACTTTCGCGGCCGCCACCCCGGTCGCGGTCAAGATCGGCTAGCCTCCACACCCATGTCCCCGATCGTCGACCGCGAAGTCAAGATGCCCGCCGGCGCGGCGCCGAGACTCGACCCGCGGGTCGTCCGGCTGGGCGTCGTCAGCTTGCTGACGGACCTCAGCTCGGAGGCCATCTTCTCGGTGTTCGCCCTCTACTTCACGACTGTCGCCGGGGCCTCGAGCGCCCTGCTGGGCCTGGTCGAGGGACTGGCGGACTTCTCGGCGTCGTCGCTGAACTGGCTGGCCGGCTGGCTGTCGGATCGCAGCGGCCGGCGCAAGCCCTTCGCCGTCGCCGGCTACGGGTTCTCGACGCTGGCCAAGACGATCCTGCCGGTGTCGGCGTCCCTCGCCGGCCTGGCGGCGTTCCGGGTCGTCGAGCGGCTGGGCAAGGGCTTGCGCGGCCCACCGCGCGACGCCTGGCTGGCGGCGCTGGGCGACCCCGCAACGCGCGGCTACGCGTTCGGCGTCCACAAGGCCCTGGACAAGGCCGGCGCCGTGCTGGGGCCGCTGGCAGCCTGGGGCCTGCTGCGCTGGCTGGGCGCGACGCCGGGCGCGTACCGCGTGCTGTTCTGGCTCGCGCTGGTGCCGGCCGTGCTGGGTGTCGCGGTGCTGGCACGGATGCGCGACGTGCCGGCCGCGCCGCACGCGCGCGAAGGTGTCGCGGCCAACTGGCGGGCCCTGGACCCGGGCTTCAAGCGCTTCCTGTGGCCGTCGGGCGTGTTCGCGCTCGGCTACTACAGCCTGGGCTTCCTGCTTCTGAAGGCCCACGCGGTGGGCTTCAGCGTCGCCGACACCGTGCTGCTGTATGCCTTGTTCAACGGCGTGTGCGTCGTCGCCGCGCCGCTGGTCGGACGGCTGGGCGACGCCGTCGGCCGTGCGCGTGTGGTGCTGCTGGGCTACGGCGTGTACGGGGCGATCAACCTCGCCCTCCTTGTAGCGGGCCAGCGCTGGCAGGTTGGCGTGCTGCTGGCTGTCTACGGGGTGTTCTTCGCCATCGACGAGTCGCAGGCCAAGGCCTTCATCGCCGACCTGGAGCCCGCGCGCCGCGCGACGGCGGTCGGCGCGTTCAACTTCCTCACCGGCGCGCTCTACCTGCCGGCCTCGCTGCTCGCCGGCGCCCTGTGGCTCGTCGATCCCCGCTGGGCGTTCGCGGCGGCCGCCGTGCTGAGCGGCGCCGCGATCGCGCTGTTCGGCGCGCTGCGCCCGGCGTCGACGGCGTCCGCGACGGCCGGCCGCTGACCACCACCCACGCCGACCCGCCGCGCGTCGACCTCCGTGAGCACCAGCACGCGGAACACGCCTGCCGGCTGGCCTTGGCACGAGGCCGGGCGGCGCTAGCCCCGGGCCGGCCCCAGCGGCCCGCCGGAAACCCGGGGATCGCCGCCGGGCCGGTCGGCGCGCCGCAGCCGGTAGCCGACCTCGACCTCGTCGATCATGCCCTCGCGCGTCCAGCCCTGCGCGGCGTAGAAGCGGTCGGCGCGCGTGCGGGCCTCCGTGCCCAGGTGCACCTCGTCGTGGCCGAGCTCGAACAGCCAGTCGACCGCCAGGCGCAGCAGGCGGCTGCCCGCGCCCAGGCCCTCGCGCTGCGGGTCGACGAACAGCGCCCAGATCGACGCGTCGGCGCGGGCGGCGTACGAGAAGCCGATGATCCGGCCGTCCTGCTCGGCGACCCAGCCGCGACCCAGCGGCTCGAGGTAGTCGCGGTACATGGCCTCGGTGATGCGGGCCGGGTTCGACAGCGCGTTCTCGCGCACGGCCAGGCGGATGCGCGACATCGCCGGGATGTCGTCGACGACCGCGCGCCGGTACGCCAGCATGCTCACGGCCGCCTCTTCGCCGGCGCCGCCGTGGAACCGCGCACGATCACCCGGTGCGGCAGCACGCGCAGCGGCGGCGCGGACGAGGGCTCCGGCCGGGCCGCGCCGGACAGCAGCATGTCGACCGCGGCCATCGCCATCTCGGCCAGCGGCTGGCGCACGGTGGTCAGCTCGGGCCAGACCAGCGTGGCCGCGCGCGAATCGTCGAAGCCGACGATCGCCAGGTCGCCCGGCACCGCGATGCCCAGGCGCTGCGCCGCGGTGAGCACGCCGAGCGCCATGTCGTCGTTGGCCGCGAAGAGTGCGGTGGGCGGCCGCGGCAGCGCGAACAGCCGGTGGGCCGCGGCGACGCCGGACTCGAACTGGAACGTGCCCGGCACCACGAGCGACGGATCGACGGCCAGTCCGTGCGCCTTCAACGCACGCTCGTAGCCGTGGCGACGCCGCACGCTGGCCGACTGGTCGCCCTCGACGAACGCGATCGACACGTGGCCCAGGCTGATCAGCAGGTTGGTGAGCTCCTCGGCGGCGAGCGCGTCGTCCATGCAGACCGCCGCCATGCCGTGGTCCTCGCCACCGGGCGAGATCAGCACGCAGGGCGTGCGGCTGGCGCGCAAGGTGTCGATGATCACCGGGTTGTCGCACAGCGGCGGGGTCAGGATCATGCCGTCGGGGCGCAACGCGGCCAGCATGGACTCGATCTGCGCGCGCACGTCGGCGCCTTCCTGCAGCGATTCGACGACCAGGTGGCGTCCGGCCTCGCGGCAACCGAGCGTGGCGCCCTGCTGCACGCCGGCGACGAAGGCCGCGCTCGGGTCGTAGTACAGCAGGCCGATGAGGAACGAGCGCGCGCCCGCCAGGCTGCGCGCCGACAGTTGCGGCCGGTAGTTCAACGCCGCGACGGCTTCCTGCACGCGGGCACGCGTGTCCGCATGCACCATCGGCTCCTTGTTCATCACGCGCGAGACGGTCTTGATGGACACGCCGGCCTGCCGGGCCACGTCGATGATGGTGGGCGGTGCGCCCGCTCGCTTGTTCACTGTGTCGCTGCTCCAGCCTCGTTGTCGTCGCGCCGCCGCGCCCATGGCCGCGACGACCGGACGCCAGTCTAATGTTTCGCTTGCGCAAAGCTGGCCGCCGCCATGGAATCCACCCTGCCCGGCTGCCCAGTATCGCGGCACGATGGCGAAACGCCCGAAAGCCGCGGCACGAGACAAAACGAAACACGGCGATACGGCGCCGAAAGCATGCCCGCCGCTGGAAAGCGCGTAATAAGGACGTGGCCATCGAGATCGACGGCCCCATCACCGAAACGAAGGAAAGATCATGAACAAGACCTGGCTGAAGCGCACCTTGCTGGGTGTGGCCGTCTCCACCGCCCTGCTGGGCACCGTCGCGGCCTATTCGGAAGGCGTCGGCTTCCACCACGGCCCGCCGAACCCCGAGCAGATGGCGCAGCACGAAGCCATGATGCTGTCGCACATCGGCAAGAAGCTCAACCTCGATGCCAACCAGGCCGCCAAGCTCAAGGCGCTGGGCGACCTGCTCATCGCGCAACACGCGCCGGGGGCCGCCGGCGCCGATCCGCACGCCGCCGCCAAGGCGCTGATCGCCGGCAACACCTTCGACCGCGCGGGCGCCCAGCAACTGCTGGCCCAGCACGTCGCGAAGATGCAGGCCAACGGCCCCGCGCTGATCAACGCCGCCGGCGACTTCTTCGACAGCCTCAACGCCACCCAGCAGCAGCAGGTGCGCGAACTCGCGGCCGAGCACCATGGCTTCCTCGGCCTGGGCGGCCCGGGCGCGATGGGCCCCGGAGGCATGCACGGCCACCACGGCCCGCACGGCGCCTCGGCAGCGGCCGGCAACTGACGCCCCACCCGGCGGGACACCCTGCACCCGCCGGCACCGACGAGGCAGCGGCCCACCCGGCCCCTGCCTCGTTGCCGTGGTGCCTCTAACATCGCCCCATGCGCCACATCCTGATGATCGACGACGACGCGCTGCTCGCCGCGCCGCTCGCCACCTACTTCCGCCGCTTCGACTACCAGCTCGACAGCGCCGTCACGCCCAGCGAAGGGCTGGCCAGGCTGCGCGCGCAGGCCTACGACGCCGCGATCCTGGACGTGATGCTGCCCGAGATGGACGGCTTCGAACTGTGCCGTACGATCCGGCGCGAATCCGACATCCCCATCGTGATGCTCACCGCGCGCGGCGACGTGATGGACCGCATCGTCGGACTGGAGATCGGCGCCGACGACTACATCCCCAAGCCGTTCGAGCCGCGCGAGCTGCTCACGCGCATCCAGACCATCCTGCGCCGCGCCCGCGCGCCCGCGGCCACGCCGCAGAGGCTGGTCTTCGACGGCCTCGAGATCGACCTCGAGCGCCGCCAGGTGCTGCGCCAGGGCGAGCCGGTGGAGCTGACGGGCACCGAGTTCGAGCTGCTGGCGATGCTGGCCCGGGCGCCACGGAAGGTGTTCCACCGCGACGAGATCCTGAACCGCCTGCGCGGCCAGGACGCCGACCTCTACACCCGCGCCGTCGACATCCTCGTGAGCCGGCTGCGCAAGAAGCTCGAGCCGCTGGACTGCATCAAGACGCTGCGCAACGCGGGCTATGCGTTCGCGGGCGGGCACGCATGAGCGCACGCCCGGCCGCTCCGAAGGGCGCTCGCACCGCAGGCCGCAGGCCGGAGGTTGTCCGATGAGCGCACGCCCGGCCGCTCCGAAGGGCGCTCGCACCGCAGTCCGCAGGACGGAGGTTGCCTTATGAGCGCACGCCCGGCCGCTCCGAAGGGCGCTCGCACCGCAGGCCGCAGGCCGGAGGTTGCCTTATGAGCGCATCCCCCGCGCCGACGCCCTCGCGCTGGCGCGCGCGCTTCCCGTCGCTGGGCGCGCGCCTCGTGGGCCTGTTCGTCGTGCTGGCCGTGGCCGTGGCGGTCACGTTCATGCTGGGCATGCATGTGCTGCAGCGCGTGGGTTGGCACGAGACCCTGCGCCCGCTGGTGATGAACTACACCGACACGCTGGTGGCCGAGATCGGCCTGCCGCCCGATGTCGACCGCGCCCGCCTGCTGGCGCAGCGCCTGCCGCTGCACATCCGCATCGAGGGGCCGCAGGTCAACTGGGATTCGGCCGACGAACCGCCGCCGCCCCCGCCGCCCCCGGGCGAGCTGGCGCCGCCGCGGCCGCCGCGCCACGCGGTGGTGACGCTGCCCAACGGCGACCCGCTGCCCCTGGTGGTGCCGGAGCCGCGCCGGCCGCCGCACCCGGCTTCGGACGCGCCGCCGCGCATGGGCCTGCGCGGCGGGCCGCACCACCTGGCGCTCGACACCGACATCGACCCCGGCCTGTGGCGCGTCGTGCGGCGGCTGCCGGACGGCCATCGCATCGTCTTCAGCCTGGCCGACACTTCGCACGAGGCGCGCGCCGAGCACATCGGCTGGGCCACGCTGGCCCTGCTGCTGCTGTTCACCGCGCTCGCCTACGCCTGGGTGCGCCACATGCTGCACCCGCTGGTGGCGCTGCGCGAGGGCGCGGTGCGCTACGGCCAGGGCGACTTCTCGCAGCCCATCGTGCCGCGCAACCACGACGAGCTGGGCGACCTGGCCGAGCAGATCAACGCCATGGCCGCACGGCTGCACCACATGCTCGACGCCAAGCGCCAGCTGCTGCTGGCGATCAGCCACGAGCTGCGCTCGCCGCTGGCGCGCGCCCGCATGAACGCGGAGCTGATCGACGAGAGCGGCGAGCGCAGCGCGCTGCTGCGCGACCTGGGCGAGATGCGCGACCTGATCACGGACCTGCTGGAGAGCGAGCGCCTGGCCGACGTGCAGGCCGGCGGCCACGCGGCGCTGCACACCGAGGCGTCGACGCTGGCGGAGATCGTCCACGAGCAATGCGACGCCCAGGCCGCCGCCGGCGCGGTCACGCTGCAAGTGGACGACGCCCTGCCCGCGCTGGCGCTGGACCGCGCCCGCATGCGCCTGCTGGTGCGCAACCTCGTCGACAACGCCCTGCGCCACGGCAGCGAGTCCGGCCAGGCCCCATTGGTGCGCACCGCGGCCGCGCCGCAGGCCCAGCAGTTGACGGTGCGCGACTTCGGCCCCGGCATGGACGAGAGCCAGCTGCAGCACGCCGCCGAGGCCTTCTACCGCGCCGACGCGGCGCGCCTGCGCAGCACCGGCGGCGTCGGCCTGGGGCTGTACCTGTGCAAGCTGGTGGCCGAGGCGCACGGCGGCACGCTGGCCCTGCGCAACGCGCAGCCGGGGCTGGAGATCACGGTCACGCTGCCGCTGCCTGCCGGCGCCGGCTGAGCGCGGGCGCGCGCCTTGCCTCGCCCAGGCCAGGGCGGCCTGTCCGGGCCGCCAGGAGCCTCCGATGCGCACGATCCGATTCCTCACGGCCGCCACCCTGCTGGCGCTGGCCGGCGCGGCCCAGGCCGCCCCCGGCCAGGACGTCAACCTGGACGGCTCGGCGCGCACGCACAAGAAGGCTGCGCTGTCCGCCACGGCCGATCGGCAGTTGCAACGCGCGGACGTGCCCTCGGCCAAGGTGGCGGCCAGCGGCGTGAAGGCGAAGGCAGACGCCGACATGGCGGCGCGCGACGGCCGCGCCCGGGGCCCGCGCCTGCAGGTGCAGCGCCGGAACCTGAAGGGCGACGACGCCGCGCGTGCCCTGGCGCAGCGCGCCAATCCCAACACCGTGGACCGCGCAACCGCCTACGGCGACAAGGATCACACCGAGCAGGTGACCGACCTGAAGGTCACGATCAAGAAGTGACCCGTGCTTCGGGCGCCGGAACGCCGGCGCATGATGTCGCATCGTGGGATGCCCCAGCGGCCCGGTCGTCCATCGGCTTGATTCCTGCCTGGCCGCCCCCAGGTGGACTGCAGAGCGCCGCCGGGACAGGCCACTGTCGCGCTCGTCGCTTGCCATGCCAGCCAGGTCGCGCCCGTGTCGGGCGCGCGTGGATCCCGCCATGAAATCTCGTTCGTCCGCCCTCTCGTACGCCAACCCGTTCCTCCGGTGGGGCACGCTGGGCGTCAAGGCGGTGCGCACCGGCCTGGACGTGTTCGACGCCGGCGCGCGGCTGGCGCACCGGGCGCTCGCGCCGGTGCACTCGACGGCCACCGCCAACGCCAGGCGCCTCGCCCAGAAGCGCCGCTGACCCCCCACTGCCCGGACCGCCATGGACTTCAAGGACTACTACAGCGCCCTCGGCGTCCCCCGCGACGCCAACGACGACGACATCCGCAAGGCCTATCGCAAGCTGGCCCGGAAGTACCACCCCGACGTCAGCAAGGAAGCCGACGCGGACGCGAAGATGCGCGACATCAACGAGGCGCGCGACGTGCTCGCCGACAAGGAGAAGCGCGCCGCCTACGACCAGCTCGCCGACCACGTCGCGCGCGGCGGCAGCCCCGACGGCGGCTTCCGCCAGCCGCCGCCCGGCTGGGACAAGGGCTTCGAGTTCCACCGCGGCCCCGCGCAGGGCCCCGCCGACCACGCCGACTTCAGCGAGTTCTTCTCGTCGATCTTCGGCAACCGCGGCGGTCGCGGCGCCGGCGGCCAGCGCGCCGCCTACCGGGAACGCGGCGAGGATCACCACGCCGCCATCGAGATCTCGCTGGAGGACGCCCTGCACGGCGCCGAGCGCCAGCTGTCGCTGCGCGCGCAGGAGATCGACGAGCAGGGCCGGCCGCGCCTGGTCGACCGCACGCTGGACGTCAGGATCCCCGCCGGCGTGCGCCCCGGCCAGTTCATCCGCCTGGCCGGGCAGGGCCTGCCCGGCCACGGCGGCGAGCCGGCCGGCGACCTCTACCTGGAGGTGCGCATCGCGCCGCACAAGCTGTACCGCATCGAAGGCCACGACCTCTACATGACGCTGCCGGTCACGCCCACCGAAGCGGCCCTCGGCGCGCACGTGACGGTGCCCACGCCCGGCGGCGGCCAGGTGGACGTCACCGTGCCCAAGGGCGCGCGCAGCGGCATGAAGCTGCGCCTGAAGGAGCGCGGCCTGCCGGGCAAGCCGCCGGGCCACCTGTACCTGCTGCTCGAGATCGCCTTGCCGCCCGCCGACAGCGACGCCGCCCGCGCCGCCTACGAACAACTCGCCAAGGCGGCGCCGTTCAACCCGCGTCAGCACCTGGGAGCCTGAGATGCGCGCCCGCCAACCCATCGTCACCACCGTCCTCGAATCGTCGCCGCTGACCGTGCGCGAACTGGCCCGCGCCGTCGGCGCCGAAGACCAGTGGGTGGTCCGCCTCGTCGAGGTGGAGATCCTCCACGTCGACACGCCGGCCGAGCCCCCCGAGCGCTGGCACTTCCGCAGCGCCGACCTGCAGCGCGCCCTGGTCGCGCGCCGCCTGGAACGCGACTTTGGAGCCAACCTGGACACCGCCGCGCTGATCCTCGACCTGCAGTCCGAGCTGCGCCGCCTGCGCGCGTTGGTGGGTGCGCACGGGCTGGGGTGACGCACCCGCGCGGGCGCGTCGGGGCGCACCCCGCCGCCCGCCTTCGTGGCTAGACTCCCGGTGTCGCCCCCGCCCCCGCCACCGGAGCCCGTCATGCAACACCGTCTCGCCGTCCTCGCCCTGACCTGCCTGGCCACCGCCGCCACGGCGGCCGCGGAGCCCGTCGAATTGCTCAAGCCGATGGCATTCCTCGCCGGCCATTGCTGGAAGGGCAGCTTCCCGGACGGCAAGGGCACCGACGAGCACTGCTTCGCGTGGCTGTACGGCGGTCGCGCGCTGCGCGACACGCACACCGTGCGCCGGCCCGGCCAGCCCAACGGCGTCGGCGAGTCCACCTACTACGTCGACTCGGCCGGCAACCGCGTCGAGTTCCTCTACATCGAGAACGACGGCGGCTACAGCCGCGGCACCGTCGAGAGCCTGCCCGAGGCGCTGCTGTTTCCCGACACCCGCTACATCGCCGACGGCGAGGCGCTGGTCTACCGCGCACGCTGGACGCGCCAGGGCGACAAGGCCTACGAGGCCTGGAGCGAGGCGCAGACGCCGGACGGCTGGGCCACGATGTTCCGGCTGGTGCTGCGGCGCACCGACTAGCGTCGCCCTAGCTTCCCAGCTCGAGCAGCCGCGCCGCGTTGCGCGCGATCCAGCCCGGCAGGTCGTCGGCCGGCATCGCCGGGGCGACCAGGAAGCCCTGGCCGACGCCGCAGCCGGAGTCGCGCACCAGGCGCCAGTCGGCCGGCGTCTCGATGCCCTCGGCCACCGTCGCCAGCCCGAGCCGGCGCGCCATGTCCAGCGCCGACTGCAGGATCACGCGCAGGTTGGCGCGCTGGTGGCAGCCGTGCACGAAGGCGCGGTCGATCTTGAGTTCGCTGAACGGGATGCGCGCCAGCTGCTGCATCGACGAGAAGCCGGTGCCGTAGTCGTCGATCGACAGGCCGAAGCCCTTCAGGCGCAGCCGGGCCAGCACGCCGAGGGCGACGCCCATGCAGTCGACGACCGAGCTCTCGGTGATCTCCAGCACGATCTGGCCGGCCTCCAGGCCGTGCCGATCCAGCAGCGCCGACAGCTCGCGCACCAGCGTCGGATCCTCCAGCAGGCAGGGCGACACGTTGACGGCCATCGACACCCGCACGCCGAGCGCATTCCAGCGTGCAGCGACACCGAAGGCCTGGTTCAGCACGGAGACGGTCAACGCGCGGATCAGGCCCTCGCGCTCGGCCAGCGCGATGAACTGGTCGGGGCCGATCGGCCCGTGCACCGGATGCGTCCAGCGCGCCAGCGCCTCCACGCCGCAGACCACGCCGCGGGTCATGTCCACCTTGGGCTGGTAGTGCGCGACGATCGCGCCCGATTCGATGGCGCCGGCCAGCTCGCCCGGCGCGATGGCCGGCCGCGCCGCCCGGTCCGCGACGACGCCGGGCACGCCACGCTCGCGGTCCCAGCGCTCGAACGCCGCCCCCAGCGACTCGCGCTGCAGCGGCTTGCGGATGCCCGCCACGACGAGCATGCCGAGGTTGCGCGCCATCGTCTCGACGGTGTCGATCAGCACCAGTTCGCGGCTGGAGGCCACGATCAGCGGGATCAGGAAGCCGCGTTCGTGCATCAGCTCGATCAGCTCGACGCCGTCCATCACGGGCATCTCGAGGTCGACGATCACGAGGTCGGGCGGCAGCACCAGCAAGGCCAGCAACGCCAGCGCCTCGGCACCGCTGGCGGCCTCGTAGATCATCTCGACGCCCAGCTCGCGGCAAAGCGCCACCACCTGCATGCGTTGCACGAGGTTGTCGTCGACGACCAGCAGAGAGCCGATGGCCGGAGGGGTGGCGGGCGCAGCCATGGGCTCAGTGTGCGCCTGCACGGCGCCGAGTCGGAAGTCGGGTGATCTCGACTGCACGGCAGACGGGCACGCGGAGGCCGCTCATCGCCTAGCCGAACTCCGCGGCGGCGTCGTCTTCCCAGCTCTTGCGCACCGCGGCCCAGCCCTGCGGCCCCAGCTTCTCGAGCGTGGCCATGTTGCGCTCGAAGATGGACCCGGCCTCCGGAAAGGCCGCCACGGCGCGGTCCACGCTGTCCTCGCGCAGCAGGTGCAGCGAGGGGTACGGCGCGCGGTTGGTGGCGTTGGTGATGTCGTCGGGCTCGGTGTCGGCGAACTGGAAACGCGGGTGGAAGCTGGCGACCTGCAGCACGCCGTCAAGGTCGAGATCCTCGACCGCGGCGTCGGCCAGCTCGAGGAAGTCGTTGAAGTCCTCGAAGTCGGTGAATACCCGAGGGTGTATGACGATGGTCGTGTCGACGACGGCGGGGTCGGTGTCGGCCAGGCGCTGCAGCTCGACGACCAGGGTCGCGAGCAGGGTCTCGGCGTCGGTGGCGTCGCTGAACACGTAGCGGATCTGCTCCTTGGCGTCGACGGCGCGGGCGAACGGGCACAGGTTCAGGCCGATCACGGCCCGGCGCACCCAGGCGCGGGTCTCGGCGATGGCCAGCGCGGCGGGCACGCCGTCGGGGGAGGCGTCGGCAGCGGGGTGGGGGTTCGTCATCGGGAGGCTCCTTCGCGCACGAAGACCAGCGTCAGGTTGTTGGCGGGCATCGCCACGCGCTCGCGCAGGCGCAGGCCCGCGTCGGCCGCGTTCGCGACGACGTCGGCCAGGCGGCGGATGCCCCAGCTCGGGTCGCGCGTCTTGAGCCACGCGTCGAACTCGACGTTGCTGGCCACCAGCGGCTCGTCGTCGAGGATGTAGGGCCCGTAGGTCAGCAGCACGCCCTGCGACGCGAGGTGGCGGCCGACGCCGCGCATCAGGCCCGCCAGCGTGGCCGGCGGCGAGGCGTGCAGCATGTTGACGCAGGTGATCGCGTCGAACGCGCCGTCCACCGGCCAGACGGGGGCGCAGACATTCAGTTGCAGCGGCGCCAGCACGTTGGCGAGCGGCCCCGGGCCCACCGGAGCCGCGGGCGATTCGGCCAGGTCGGCGGCGTCGAGCACGCACCAGGCCGCGATCGATGCCAGCGACGCGACCGCGAACTCGGTCGGCTGCCAGGTCCAGCCGGGCAGGTGGCGCGCGAACCACGACACGTGCTGGCCGCTGCCGCTGGCGATCTCCAGCGCGCGGCCGGCGCGCGGCAGCACGCGGCCCAGCACGTCCAGCAGGGGCTGGCGGTTGCGTTCGGCGGCAAGGCTGGATTGGCGGTCGGCAGGGGTCATCGGGGGCGACGCGGGCGGCACCGCGTGGCAGCAGGCGGGTTGCGGCCATCGTACATCGCCGATAATCCGGAATGAACTCGCCCGCCCCCGCCTCCTCGTTCAGCGCGCTCGCGCTGCCGCCCGCCGTGCTCGCCAACCTGGCGCAGCTGGGCTACCTGGAGATGACGCCGATCCAGGCCGCAGCGCTGCCGGTGGCGCTGGCCGGCCACGACCTGCTCGCGCAGGCCAAGACGGGCAGCGGCAAGACGGCCGCGTTCGCGCTGGCGATGCTCGACAAGCTGAACCCGCGCCACTTCGGCATCCAGTGCCTGGTGCTTTGCCCTACCCGCGAGCTGGCCGAGCAGGTGGCCGTCGAGACGCGCCGGCTGGCGCGCGCCGAGGAGAACATCAAGGTGCTGACCGTCGTCGGCGGCGTGCCGGTGCGCAACCAGCTGGCCAGCCTGGAGCACGGCGCGCACGTGATCGTGGGCACGCCCGGCCGCGTGCTGGACCTGCTCGAGCGCGAGGCGCTGGACCTGTCGGGCCTGAAGACCCTGGTGCTGGACGAGGCCGACCGCATGCTCGACATGGGCTTCGTCGACGACATCAAGGCCGTGGCGGGCGCCTGCCCGAAGACGCGCCAGACGCTGCTGTTCTCGGCCACCTACCCCGAGGGCATCGCCAGGCTGAGCCAGCAGTTCATGCGCAACCCACAGACGGTGAAGGTGGAGTCGCGCCACGACGCCACGCAGATCCGCCAGCTCTGGTACGAGGTCGCGCCCACCGAGCGCCTGCACGCCGTCGGCCGCCTGCTGCGCCACTACCAGCCGGCCTCGACCCTCGCGTTCTGCAACACGCGCCAGCAGTGCCGCGACCTGGTGGACGTGCTCACCGCCGAGGGCATCCAGGCGATCGCGCTGCACGGCGACCTGGAGCAGCGCGACCGCGACCAGGTGCTGATCCAGTTCGCCAACCGCAGCTGCTCGGTGCTCGTGGCCACCGACGTCGCCGCCCGCGGCCTCGACATCGCGCAGCTCGAATGCGTGATCAACGTCGACGTCACCTACGAGCCCGAGGTGCACATCCACCGCATCGGCCGCACCGGCCGCGCCGGCGAGGAAGGCCTGGCGCTGAACCTGGCGAGCATGGACGAGATGGGCCGCGTCGGCCAGGTGGAGCTGGTGCAGAACGCGGCCACGAAGTGGCACAAGCTGAGCGAGCTCGACAAGGGCTCCGACAAGCCGCTGGTCGCCCCCATGGTGACGCTGCAGATCCTGGGCGGCCGCAAGGAGAAGATCCGTCCTGGCGACGTGCTGGGCGCGCTGACCAAGGACATGGGGTTCCCCGGCACGCAGATCGGCAAGATCAACGTCACCGACATGGCCACCTACGTCGCCGTGGAGCGGGCGATCGCCGACAAGGCGCTGGCCAGGCTGAACGCGGGCCTCGTCAAGGGCAAGCGCGTGCGCGCCCGCCGCATCGAAGGCATCACCGAGTAGCGCTATTCATCGGCGATGAGCCGGCGACCGAACGACACGACGTCGTCCTGCGCGTAGCCGATGCGCCGGTAGAAGTCGATCACCGAAGCGTTGCTGCTGCGGATCTGCAGGTTGATCTTCGGGCAGCCGGCATCGGCCAGCAGGCGCTCGGCCTCGCGCATCAGCGTGCGCGCATGCCCGTGACGGCGATGCCCGGGCGCGACGGCCAGGTAGTTGACCCAGCCGCGGTGGCCGTCGTAGCCGATCATGATGGAGGCGATCACGACGTCGTCCTGCGTGCCCACCAGGAACCACTCGCGTCGTACCGTGCGCTTGCGCTCGATGTCCTTGCGCGGATCGTTCCACGATCGCGTGAGGCCGGCGGCCTCCCACAAGGCGATGACGGCGGCTTCGTCGGAATCCAGGAAGGGGCGGACGTGCATGGCGAACCAGGAGGCGGGTTGGCGTGCCATCGTACATGGGCGCCCGGCCGTCGTGCGCGCCGCGGCGGCGGGTTCAGCGTGCGCGCAGCAGGTCGTGGTACGCGCCCTCGACGAGACGATCGGCGGCGATGTCCAGGCGCGCCATCAAGTCGTGTGCCTCGCGCACGCCGGCCTCCGCGGCCTCGCCGTCGGCCAGCACCACCTCGAGCTCCATGTAGTCGCCCAGGCCCTGCACGCGGTCCAGGTGCACGCGGGTGCGGCCCACCAGGAACAGCGTGCGCTGCTTGACGACGCGTCCGTCCTGGCCGTTGGACAGCGTCAGCGCCTCGCGCAGCGTGTCGGGCGACGCCGTCGGCGACACGATGTAGAACGACTCCTTCGGGCCGCCGCGGTCGGCGCGGCGATAGAAGATCAGCTCGCCGCGGCCGTCGTCGAACACGCGCAGCTTCAGCCGGCCGCTGCCGCAGCGGAAGAAGGTGTCGTCCTGCGCGATGGGGACGGGCCCGGTGTCGGCGATCGCCGCCACGCGGGCCGTCAGCGCGGCCAGGTCGGCGACGCGCGCCTTGATCTCGATGTTGCGGGCCATGCGGTCGCACTCCGGAAGCGGTTGGAGCGCGACGTTATCAGGCCCATGTATCTCAGTCGTCCTGGCGGATCGCGCGGAATGCGAACGCGCCGATGACCGCGCCGACGAGGGGGGCCACCCAGAACAGCCACAGCTGCTCGAGCGCCGGCGCGCCCACGTACAGCGCGACGCCGGTGCTGCGCGCCGGATTGACCGAGGTGTTGGTGACCGGGATGCTGACCAGGTGGATCAGCGTCAGCGCCAGGCCGATGGCGATGGGCGCGAACTGGCCGGACGCGCGCGCATCGGTGGCGCCGAGGATGACGATCAGGAAGAACGCGGTCATCACGACCTCGCACACCGCGCCGGCCGCCAGCGAATAGCCGCCCGGCGAGCGCAGCCCGTAGCCGTTCGACGCGAAGCCCTTGGCGACGTCGAAGCCCGGCGCGCCGCTGGCGATGACGTAGAGCACGCCGCCAGCGGCAATCGCGCCGAGCACCTGCGCCACGATGTAGGGCAGCAGCTTGCCGGCGGGAAAGCGCCCCGCGGCGAACAGGCCCACCGACACCGCCGGGTTCAGGTGGCAGCCCGAGATCGGGCCGATCGCGAAGGCCATCGTGAGCACCGTCAGGCCGAAGGCCAGCGAGACCCCCAGCAGCCCGATGCCCACGCCGGGGAACGCCGCCGCGAGGACCGCGCTGCCGCAGCCGCCCAGCACCAGCCAGAACGTGCCGAGGAACTCGGCGCCATATTGCTTCATGTCTACTCCTCGTTGTCGCATCGAACCGCCCGGTGCCGCCTGTGTGCGCTGCACTCGGAGGTTATACCCGGTCGACGCGGCAATTTGAAGAACGCAGGCCCTCAGGGTTTGCCCAGCACGATGGTCACGAGCGCCGCGGCGTCCTCGAGGCCGACGAGCCCGTGCAGCACGCCGCCCTCGAGGTGCAGCAACTGGCCGGCGCGCAGTTCCTGCGACACGCCGTCGACGCTGAAGTCGATGCGGCCCGCCAGGCACTGCACGGTGATCTCGCCGGCCACCCGGTGCGGCGGAAACGCCTTGCCGGCCGGCAGCACGACGCGCATCACCTCCAGCTGGCTGCTCTTGAAGAGCGCGTGGGACAGCGGCGAGGGCAGCGAGCCGTCGGCGGGCAGGAGGTCGACGATCTGTCCGGAGCGTGCGTGAGGGATGGCCATGCGTCGAGTATCCGACTCCCGCGCGCGGGCCGCAACACGTCAGTCCAGCGGAAAGGACGGCACGCCGGCGGCGGCCTGGCGGGCGATCTCGGCGCGCAGGGCGGCCACGGCCGCGGCGACGACGGCGGCCACCCCGGGCGCGGCCACCATCGCGTCCTCGTCCAGCCCCGCACCCAGCAGCTCGACCGTGAACGAGCGCTCGCCGACCAGCGCGGCCGACATCGTGCGCAAGGTCTCGCGCAGGGCGTCGTCCGCGTGATGGGCGCGCGGGGAGGCGTTGACGACGGCCACCGGCTTGTGGATGAACGGCTCGAAGCTCACCAGCCAGTCGAGCGCGTTCTTGATCGTGCCGCTGACGCCGTGCGCGTACTCGGGGCTGGCGATCAGGATCGCGTCGGCGCCGGCCACGCCCAGTCGCAGGGCCTGCACCGGCGGCGGCACGTCGGCCTCGCGATCGGGATCGAACAGGGGCAGTCGGCCCAGCCAGTCCGCCACCTCGATGTCGGCCGCGGGCGCCGCCAGCCGGGCGGCCGCGCGCAGCAGCGCGGCGTTGATCGAGGCACGGCGCAGGCTGCCGCACAGCGCCAGCACGTTCAGGGGTGGGCGGGTCGGTTCCATCGCGCCAGTATCGACGCGCCGGGTCGGCGGCTTCAAGCGGCGGCGCGCCGGTGGCCGGACGGCGCGGCCCCGCCGGGCGCGCCGTCCGCGCTCGCGCGGGTGGCTAGACGAGCTTGGCCAGCGCCGCCAGCAGGTCGTTGCCGCGCGGTGAGCCCCAGCCGGTCACGGCGTCGAAGCCGGTGGTCGACTTGAAGCCGCCGACATGCGCCGTGACATTGTCGCCGGTGTGGATGTCGTTGCAGCCCAGCTTGCCCAACGGGGCGGCGCCGCCGGGCGCCGCCCCGTAGAGCAGCGGCGTCAGGTAGCCGACGTGCTTGCCGCTGGCGGCCAGCTGCTGGTTCATGCGCGCCACCAGCGCGGCCCACAGCGGCGCCGAGGCGCTGGTGCCGCCGCTGATCTCCTGCTGTCCGCCGGCGACCACGAAGTAGCCGGTGTTGGCGCTGGCGTTGGCGGCGACATCGGGCACGATGCGACCCGCCGTCTGCCCCGGATTGACCGGCGCGACGTCCAGGCCGCCCTGCCAGGACGGCCGCGCGATGCGCAGGCTGACGCCGCCGCCGGTGGAGCCGCCGTTGTCCGAGCGCAGGCCGTCGCCGTCCTTCCAGGCCCGTTCCGTGCGCTTCGCGCCGGTGCGCAGCAGCGTGCCGCCGACCGCCAGCACGAACGGGCTCGAGCTGGGGAAGTCGACGTGCGCGTGGCCGTCGCCGATGCCGTCGGACGAGCCGTCGTCACCCGCGGCCACGCACACCGTGATGCCCATCAGCGCGGCCTCCTTCAGCGCCTCGTTGACCTGCTGCACCGCCGCCGCCGTCCACACCGACACGTCCTCGGCGTAGCCCCAGCTGATCGACAGCACCTGCGGCTTGTACTTGGGGTCGTGCATGGCGGCATCGAGCGCGTCGACCCAGCCCTTTTCCGTGAACTGGCTGAACCACACGGGAATCGTCGCCTTCGGGCAGATGCCGGCCAGCACCTCGACGTCCAGCATCACCTCGCCGGTGGCCTCGTCGTTGGTGTTGGTGGGCATCCTGTCGACGCTGATCGGCACCACCGTGGGCAGGCTGGCGAGGCCGGCCACCTTGCCGAACGCGGCCAGGTCGTCGGCGAAGAAGCCGCCACCGAACTCGAGCAGGCCGATGGTCTGGCCGCTGCCGTCGCCGGCCGGGAAGTCGTACGCGGTCGCGAGCTCGGACGGGAAGAACCAGGGCCGCTTCTTGGTGGCCGCGGCCGTGTGGTCGAGCGCGTGGCGCTTGTGGGCGCCGTCGGGGCGGCGACGCACGACGCGCCGGTTGTCCAGGCCGAACACGGCGACGATGTCGTGTTCGAGCGCCGCCGGCACGTGCAGCGCGCCGATGCGCCCGCGGTACGGGCCGCGGATGCCCTCGAACTGCAGCAGCTTGACCTGGAACGCGTTCTCCATCGCGTGCACCGGGCCGCCGAGCTTGACCGTGCGCGAGGCGGCATCGCTGCCCAGCACCGTCAGGCCCAGGCCGGCGAAGGTGTCGGACACCCGCTTGATCGCCGCGTCGGAGGCGCCGTACTGCGTGCCGACCTCGGCGGCCGACAACGCGCGCGCGGGCCGCGTGTCGAGCTCGGGCAGGGGTGCCTTGCGGGCGAGCTTCAAGGTGACCTCCACCCAGGCCTCCGCGTCGGCGGCGCGCGTGGCGGTGGCGCCGAACGCCGGCGTGCGTTCGCTGCCGGGTACCGCAATGAATCTGGTTTCCGTCATGGTGCAACTCCAGTAAATGAGGGCGGGAAGCAACAGCGTGGACCTGTGCCAGCCCGATTGGATCCCTCCGGCGGGTGGGGCGCCAGCCTCGCCACCCGTCGAGCTAGGGAGACCGCCGCCGAGCTGAACGCCAGCTGTCGCCGGCCCGCCATCCACTGTCGGGCACGGTGCTTGCCGACTGGGTGCACCGGCCGCGAGGCCAGGCAGGAGACACCCCCATGCACACCCAAGCCCCCCCGATCCCCCTGGCCATCGCCGTCGCGGCGACGCTCGCCGCGCTGGCGCTGGCCGGTTGCGGCCGCACCGACACGCCCGCCGACAAGCAGGTGTCGGCCGGCACCCACCTGGACGACGCGGTCATCACCACCAAGGTGAAGTCCACGCTGCTGGCCGACAGCCTGGCCAAGGGCGGCGACACCAGCGTCGAGACCCGCAAGGGCGAGGTGATGCTCAGCGGCTTCGTCGACAACCAGGCGCAGGCCGACCGCGAGGTACAACTGGCCCAGGGCGTCGAGGGCGTGCAGTCAGTGCAGAACAAGCTGATGGTCAAGGACGGCAAGACCACCGCCGGCGCGGTGCTGGACGACGCCGTCGTCACCGTCAAGGTGAAGTCGGCCCTGCTCGCCGACGACCAGACGCGCGGCACCGAATTCGCCGTCACCACCAACAAGGGCGTCGTGCAGCTGAGCGGCTTTGTCGACAGCGCCGATGAGCAAGCACGCGCGACGTCCGTCGCACGCAACGTCGAGGGCGTCCGCAGCGTCGTCAACGACACCAGCATCAAGAAGTAGGAACTCGGAGAAAACCATGCTCTACACCATCGCCGTCGTACTCGTCATCCTCTGGCTCATCGGCATGCTCACCTCGGTGACGCTGGGCGGCCTGATCCACATCCTGCTGGTCATCGCGATCATCGCGGTCCTGTTCCGCGTGATCAGCGGCCGCGGGATCTAGCGCCTCTCCGGGCAACTCCGACCCGGCCGGACGGCCCCGGACGCAGCGATGCGGCCGGGGCCGTTCAGGCCTTGGCCGATTGGAGCGCCGTGCGCACGCCGGCGACGGCGCCCAGGATGCCGCCCGCATCGCCCACCAGGGCGGCGCTCGCCAGCCCGACGACCGCGCTGGCGATGACCAGCTGGCCCTCGATCTTCGCGACCTTGGCGAGGAAGCCGTCGACCTGGGCCGCGGCATCCCTGACCTGGGCGATGGCCTCCGCGGCCTGCTCGCCGAGCAGGCGCACTGCCTTCACGCGCAGGTCGATGGCGCGTTGGTCGAGCGTCATCTCCAGGTTCAGCGCGCGCGCCACGTCGGGCGCCGACGGGTTGTCGCGCCGGTAGTTGAACAGCGCGGTGGACGCGTGGCCGGCCACGTCGGCCAGTTGCGCGATCGCCTCGGCGGTCTCGGCGTCGGTGGGCGCGGCCGTCGCGGCGAGCGCGGCGGCGGCGATGTCGGCGGCGGTGGGGTCGGTCATGGCGATCCTCGGTCAGGTCTACAAGGCGGCGGCGTCGTCGTTGATCGCCTGCACCTGGGCCACGAAGGCCGCCACCAGTTCGAGGCGACGGGCGCCGCCGATCTTGTCGAAGTTGGCGATCAGGTCGGCGTGGGCGGCCACCAGCGCGTCGGCGGCCCGCGCGAACTCGCGCACGCGACGCGCCTCGAGCTCGTTGGCGGCAATGTCGGCGCGCGCGGCGGCCTGCGCGTAGCGCCACGGCAGGCGGGCCTCGACGTCGGCCTGCGTGGGCGCGTTGGAGGCGCGCACGAGGCGGCCCAGTTCGCCGGCCATGATGTCGTGGGTGTCGGCCAGCTGCCCCGAGTAGATGCCTTGCGCGTAGGCCTTCATCGCCCCGACGACCACCGCCAGCGCGTCGTGGTTGTCCTGCAGGGTGCCGCGCGTGAGCGCCTGCAGCTTGGCCTCGGTCAACAGGGCCGCCGCGGCGCGGGCCAGCTTGGTGGCGGCGCCCAGCTTGGCGCTGTCGAAGATGGGCGTGCCGCCGCGCGTGGCGAGCTTGCCCGCAGCGCCGGACAGGTCGCGGATGTCGCCGTCGAACGCGGTGGCCTTGGCACCCGACACCTTGGCCAGCGCCGACGCGTAGTCGCCCAGCGCCTGGCCGAACAGGGCCGCCGTGGCGCCAGCCTCCTTCAGCGGGGCGCACCTGGCCGCGGCGGCGCGCTGGGCGACGGCATCGTCGAACGGGCCCGGGTTGGCCAGCGCGACGTAGCGCTCGCGCTGCTCGCAGCTGCCGTCCATGCCGGCGGCGAAGGGCTTGTAGACCGTCGCGAGGTGGTTGGCGGCGGCACCGAAATCGGCCACCGGCTGCATCTGCGCGGCGCAGCCACCCAGCAGCGCCGCGGCGATCGCGGCCAGGAACGCTGGGCACCGAAGACGGGTCGACATGGGCATCTCCCGGCGGGATTGGTTGCAGTGCCGGGCAGTCTACGCGCCGCGTGGCCCCGTGCGCACCCGTGGACCTGGGGGGATCGCCGCGCGGCGCTGTCGCAGAATGGCCCGTCCCCCATCCTCTCCGGAGCCCGCTCCATGATCGACCACACCGGCGTGACCGTCAGCGATTTCGCGGCCAGCAAGGCCTTCTACACGGCGGCGCTCGGCGCCATCGGCTACCAGAAGCTGATGGAGCTCGGGGCCGAGGTCACCGGCAGCGCCCCGGTGGCCGGCTTCGGCGAGCCGCCCAAGCCCGACTTCTGGATCGCCCAGGGCACGCCCAACCGGCCCGCCGTGCACATCGCGTTCCGCGTGGCCAGCCGTGCCCAGGTGCGCGCGTTCCACGCGGCCGCGCTGGCCGCCGGTGGCACGGACAACGGGCCCCCGGGCATCCGGGCCCACTACCATCCGGACTACTACGGCGCCTTCGTGCACGACCCGGACGGCCACAACATCGAGGCCGTCTGCCAAGCGCCCGAGACCGGCGCGTGACGTCCCGGCGTCGAGGGGCGACAGGCCGTCGACGGGCCAGCGACAGCCTGCGTTCGGCCCGTGCGCAGCCCCGCGCAAGCCGGCACCGGCGCGCGCCGATACAACGGAGGCTTCTCCACTCCCCAGGCGCGCAGCGTGTCCGATCCGACGCTCCGCGAGGCCGCGGCCCCGCCCGCGGTGCTTGCCCGCATCCATCTCGCGTCGCCGGGCGACGTTCCCTTCATCGTCGAGGGGATCGTCGCGGAGTCGCGCGGCGGCCATTTCGCCTGCGACGCCCGCCGGCCCGACGTGCTGGCCGGGCTGTGGCGACAGGTGCAGGCCATCGTGGCAGACGGCGTGACGCCGCTGCCGGATACCCGCGACGGGGCGGCCGGGCGGGCGTTCGTCCTCCAGGTCGGCCAGGCCCGCGCGGGTTTCGCGATCCTGGTGGAACAGTCGCCCGGATCCTGGTGCGAGCGCATCGAGCTGTTCGCGCTGGCAGTGCATCCGGCCTGGCGGGGCCGCGGGCTTGGACGCCAGCTCGTCGACAGCCTCGTCGAGGAGTCGCGCAGCGCGGTGGTCTACGCCCGCTGCGGCCCGCGCTCGGCAGCGATGGCGGCGCTGCTGGTGTCGTGCGGGTTCGCGCCCGCGCCACCGCGCAGCGACGGCACGTCGGTCCTGCTGTGGTGGCGAACCGATCCGGTCAACGCGCGGGATAGCCCGTGATGTCGCGGATGCGCGCATACAGCGGCGCCAGCCGCGCGTACATCTTCTGGTAGACCTGTCCGTAGAGCTCGTCGTACAGCGCGGCGTGGCGCGGGTCGGGCTCGAAGGTGCGCGCGACGCGCGTCATGGACCGCACGGCGGTCGCGAAATCGGGGTGCAGTCCCAGTCCGACCGCGCAGTCGATGGCCGCGCCCAGGCCGCTGGTCTCGTACACGTGCGGCCGGCTGGCCGGCAGGCGGAAGATGTCGGCGGTCAGCTGCAGAGCGGCGTCGGACTGCGAGCCGCCGCCGGAAACGCGCAGCTCGGTCAGCGCCACGCCGGTCTTCTTCTCGATGCGCTCGCGGCCGTCGCGCAGCGCGTAGGCCAGCCCTTCCAGGATCGCGCGGTACACGTGCGCCCGCGTGTGGGCGTCGCCGAAGCCGATGATCGCGCCCTTGGCGTCGGGGCCGGGGTGGCGGATGCCCGGGGTCCAGTAAGGCTGCAGGACGAGGCCCAGCGAGCCGGGCGGCACCGCGGCGACCAGCTCGTCGAACAAGGCCTCGGGCGCCACCCCGCGCGCCTGCGCCGCATGGCGCTCGCGGTCGCCGAACTGCTCCTTGAACCAGCGCACCATCCAGTAGCCGCGAAAGATCTGCACCTCGCTGTCGTAGTGGCCCGGCAGCGCGGCCGGGTACGGCGGCACGAACGAGAGCGCCTCGACGTAGCGGCGCGTGCACACGTTGATGGTGGCGGTGGTGCCGTAGGAGATGCCGCCCACGTCCGGCTCGAGGCAGCCCGAGCCCAGCACCTCGCAAGCCTTGTCGGCCGCCGCGGCGATCACCGGCACGCCGGCCGGGATACCCGTGGCCGTACTGGCCGCGGCGCTGACCCGGCCGAGCAGCGAGCCCACCGGACGCAGTTCGGGCAGCAACTCGCGGCGGATCGCCAGCGCCTGCCACTTCCAGTCGGACGGCTTCGCCCACGCGTGCGCCTTGAAGTCGAACGGCACGTAGCCCACCTGGGAACCGACCGAGTCGACGAAATCGCCGGTGAGCTTCCAGTTCAGCAGGCCCGACAGCAGCAGCACCTTGTGCGTGCGCGCCCAGGCCGCGGGCTCGTTCTCCGCCCACCAGTTGACCTCGGCCTCGCGCTGGAAGTAGGCCACCGTGTCGCCGACGCCGGCCAGGCGGAACGCGGCCCGCCACGCGGCGCCGATCCGCGGCACCCGAGTCGCGCGGCGCTGGTCCAGCCAGATCAGCGCCGGCATCACGGCGCTGCCGTCGGCGGCCAGCGGCATGATGGTGCCGCGCTGGGTGGTGGCGCTGACGCCGCGCACGCGCGCCGCCAGCTCGGGCCGGTCCAGCCACAGCTGGCGGCAGGCGCGCGCGCACGCCGCCCAGAAGCCCTCGACGTCGTGGGCCATCCAGCCGGGTTGCTCGACGACGTAGTCGTCGAGGGCCACCTGCGACTTCGCCACCAGGTTGCCCAGCGGATCGAACAGCAGCGCGCGCGCGCTCTGGGTGCCGCAGTCGATCGAGAGCAACAGGTCGTCGGAGCGGGCGTCGGTCATGGGGTGGGCACCGAGTAGCAGTGGGAGACGATGCGTGCGTAGCGCTCGCACTCGTCGCGCCATTGTCCGACGGACCAGCCCAGCGCCTCGCGCGCGACCGGTTCCAGGCGCGGCAGCAGCGCCGCGGCGCCGTCGGGCAGCAGCAGGCCCAGGCGGGTGCGCCGCAGCAGCAGGTCGTCGAGATGGCGCACCTGCTCGTGACGCAGCGACCAGTGCAGCTCGGCCCAGGACGTGGCCGTGCCGGCCACCGCCTCGAGCTCGGCGGGCGCGGCCTCGCGCAGCAGGGCCGGCGCGTGCGCACCGAAGCGACCGACGAGGCGGCTGCGCAGCCCGTGCGGCAGCGCCGCCAGCGCGGGCACTTCGTCCGCGGGCGCGAAGATGGGGTCGGCCGTGCGGTAGTCGAAGTCGGCGGCGCTCATCGGCGCAGGCGCCGGCGTTCCGGTGTCGTCGCCGGCGACCGCCGTCGGCGCGAAGGCGCCGCGCGCCACCGGACGCGCCAGGTAGGGCGCGGCGTGGCGCAGCGCGTCGAGCGCGTTGACGCGGAAGGTGGTCAGCTTGCCGCCGGTGACGGTGACCAGGCCGTGCTCGTCGCGCACCACGTGCTCGCGCGGCGCCTGCGACGGGTCGCCGCCGGCGGCGCGATCGTCGACCACGGGTCGCACGCCGGCGAAGCTGCAGATCGCGTCGGCGGCACGCAGGTCCAGGCGCGGGAACGCGTGGCGCAGCGCCTCCATCAGGTAGGCCGTCTCCGCGGCGCTGATGCGCGGCTCGATGTCGGGATCGTCGGGGTGGTCGAGGTCGGTGGTGCCGACCAGGGCCACGCCCTCCCACGGCGTGGCGAACACCGGGCGGCCGTCGCGCGGGTGCAGCAGGCCCACCGACTGGGCGACCGGCAGCTTCCACAGCGGGAACACGAGGTGGCTGCCGCGCAGCGGCCGCAGCATCGGCGCGCCCAGGCCGCGGCGCAGGCCGTCGGCCCAGAATCCGGTGGCGTTGACGACGCAGCGCGCCCGCACGCGGCCGGTGAAGCCCGCGCCCTCGATGCGCGCGCCCACCACCGTGCCCGGGCGCGGCGCGGCGGCGCCGTCCCCGGCCGGCGACGACGCCGGCGCGTCGGCATCGCCCGCGCGCAGCAGCGTCTTCACGGCGGCGCGGTTGAACACGCGCGCGCCGTGCGCCTGCGCCTCCTGCAGCACGCGCATCACCAGGCGCGCGTCGTCGGTCTTCGCGTCGAGGTAGCTCGACGCGCCCAGCAGGTGCGCGGCGGCCAGGTGCGGGGCGATCGCGTTCACCTGCGCGGGCGAGTGGAACGCGCGCGTGCGCCGGCCCGCCAGCGCGTCGTAGATCGCCAGGCCCGCGCCCAGCGTGCGGCGGCTCGGCGAACTGCCGGCGTAGTGGCCCATCAGGAAGCGCTGCGGCTCGACCAGGCCGGGCACGTCTTCCAGCAGACGGCCGCGCTCGCGCACCGATTCGCGGGTCAGGCCGAACGCGCCTTCGCGCAGGTAGCGCAGCCCGCCATGCACGAGCTTGGAGGAGCGCGACGAGCTGCCCCAGGCGAAGTCGCGCGCCTCCACCAGCATCACGTCGACGCCGCGGCGCGCGGCCTCCAGCGCCACCCCGGCGCCGGCGATGCCGCCGCCGATCACCAGCAGGTCGACGTCGGTGTGCTCCGGCGCAGCGTTCACTCGAGGTCCCCGAGCAGGTTGCCGCGCGCCATCACGCCGTGCGGGTCGAACTCGCGCACCATCGCGGCGATGGCCGCCATGCCCGTGGCGCCCTTCTCGGCGGGCAGCCAGCGCGCGTGGTCCTTGCCCACGCCGTGCTGGTGCGTGATGGTGCCGCCGTGGGCGACGATGGCGTCGCCCACGGCCGTCTTCAGCGACTGCCAGCGCGCCAGCGCGCTGTCGTAGTCGGGCCCGATGCGATAGACGAAGGTCGAGTACACGCTGGAGCCCTGCGCGTAGACGTGCGACAGGTGGGTATAGCAATGGGTGCGCTCGCCGTGCCGCGCGAGCGCGTCCCGGCCCGCGCTCTCGAGCGCCTGCACCATCGCGTCCACCCGCGGCCAGTCGCAGGCGGTCTCCATCGTGTCCACGGCGTAGCCGGCGTCCCACAGCGCATTGCGCAGGTAGACGCCGGAGAAGCGCCGCGCCTGCCACTTGGCGCCCAGCAGCGTGCCGGTGGACACGCCGCCGTGCGCGCGCCAGACCGTCGCCGCCGCGCGCCGCAGCGCCCGCACCGCGCCCGGGCTGGCGCCGGTGAAGCCGGCCAGCAGCAGGCACTTGCCCGCGCCCGCGCCGCGCAGCGCGAGCCAGCGCTCGAGCCAGCCGATGGCGCGCGCGTGGCCGGCCATGCGCAGCGTGGTGAAGGTTTCCGCCGCATTGGACAGCCGCAGCATCGACAGCCCCGCCTTCGCCTGCGCGAGCTCGCGCACCGCCGCGGCGCCGCTGGCCCAGTCGGGAAAGAACACGCCCACGAACTGCTCGGCGGCCGGCGCGCGCGTGACGCGCACGCTGGCCTCGGTGAGCACGCCCAGGCGGCCTTCGGAGCCCAGCACCCATTCGCGCAGGTCGGGACCGGCAGCCGAGGCCGGGAACGTGGGCAGCGTCCATTCGCGCTCGGGCGTCTGCAGCGTGCCGCCGGCGAACAGCTGCTCGATGCGGCCGTAGCGCGCCGACTGCTGGCCGGACGAGCGCGTGACGATCCAGCCGCCGAGGGTCGACAGCTCGAAGCTCTGCGGGAAGTGGCCCAGCGTGAAGCCGTGGGCGCGCAGTTGCGCCTCCAGGTCGGGCCCGGCCACGCCCGCCTCGAAGCGTGCGAGCTGCGCCACCGGATCGAGATCGAGCAGCCGCATCATGCGGCCCATGTTCAGGGTGAGCACCGGCGCCGCGCCGACCGGCGTCAGGTGGCCGGCGACGCTGGTCGCGCCGCCCGCGGGCAGCACCTGCACGCCGTGGTCGCGCGCCCAGGCCAGCAGCGTGCGCACCTCGGCGGCGTCGTTCGCGAACGCGACCCCGTCGGTCACGCGGCCCAGCACGCCGAAACGCAGCCGCAGCCAGTCGTGCATCGACTGCCCGAAGCTGGCGCGCAGCCGGGTCTCGGCGCGGGTGTCCACCAGCGGGTGCGGCGGCAGCCGCGAGGGCTGCGCGTCGACCTGCGCGAGCGCCTCGGCGAAGCTCGCGTCCGGCCGCGGCTGCCCGGCGCCGATCGCCTGCCCCAGGAAGTCGCGCGCCTCGGGCTTGAGTTCCTCGTCCACCCGGGCATCGCCCCAGCCGTTCCAGCGTCGTTCCATCGTCATCGTGGCTATACTCGTTTTTCCAGGTCGACAGGCGTGCCGTCGGCACGTCCGCGTGCCGGCTTCGCGCCAGGCCGCCATGGTGCGACGAACGCGCCTTGCAGGCTTGTCTTTCGCCGACAGGCGAGTTGCCACAACATGCCAGTCCCGCCCGCGCCGACGCCGGTTCCGCCCTCCTCCACCGCCCCTGACGCGGACGCGCCCTGCCCGATCCCGCCGGCAGCCGACGCGCGCGTGGCGATGGCGTATGCGCAGACGGCCGTGGCCACCGCCCAGGCCCTGGGCGTGAGCGCGGCGGCGATCTGCGCCGACCTGGGCTGGTCCGACGACACGCTCGACGCCGGTCGCGACAGCCTGGCGGTGACCGACTACCTCGCGCTGCTGGGTGCCGGCCACCGACTGGCCGGCGACCCGCTGTTCGGACTGCATGCCGGGCTGCACGCGCGGCTGTCCACCTACCCGTTCTACGGCCTGGTGGTGTGCGCCTGCACCACGCTGCGCGGCGCCTTCGTGCAGACGCGCCGCTACGAGGGCCTGGCCCATGACCTCGGGCGCTCGCGCCTGGACGAGCGCGACGGCGTGGCCACCTACTACTGGGACACGCCCTGGCTGGACCGCTGCAGCCCCGACCAGGCGCGCCACCTGTGCGACAGCGTGCTGGCCGGCATCCTGACCTTCGTCAGCTGGCTCGCGCACGAGCGCCTGCCGGTGCGCGAGATCGGGCTGCCCTACCCGGCCCCGGACGCCGACGTCCGCGCCGCCCACGCCCAGGTGTTCGGACCCGCCGTGGTCTACGGCGCGCCGGCCGCCTACGGCCGCTTCGATGCCGCCTTGCTGGACCGGCCGGTACCGAACGCCGACGGCAGCATGCTGACGGTGCTGCAGCGCCACGCCGACGAGCTGCTGGCCGCGCGGCGGCGCGAGACCTCCGAGCCCCGCATCGTCACCGACGTGCGGCGCGAGGTGGCAGCGCAGCTCGCCAACGACCGCGCCCGCGTCGACGACGTGGCCACGGCGCTGGCGCTGAGCACCCGCACGCTGCAGCGCAAGCTGGCCGAGGCGGGCACCAACTTCCAGGCCGTGCACGACGCCGCCCGCCAGTCGCTCGCCGAGGCGCTGCTGCGCGATTCGCAGCTCAACCTCACCGACGTCGCCTTCATGCTGGGCTACCGCGAGCAAAGCTCGTTCAACCGCGCCTGCCGCGACTGGTTCGGCAACACGCCGGCCCGCACGCGGGCGCGCCTGCGCGGGACCGCCGGCGCCGCCTGACCGGCCGAGCCCGCCCGGGCGGCGCGCGCCGCGACGGCGAACCCGTCGCCCGGATCGACCGGCCCCGGCACCCGCCGCACCGCCGGCTCAGGTCGGCTTCTTGAGCTTCCTGCGCGCCTTCAACGCCGGCTCGCGCGCGTGGCAGTGCTCGTAGTGGTCGTTGACCAGTCCCATCGCCTGCATGAACGCGTAGACGGTGGTGGGGCCGACGAAGGACCAGCCGCGCTGCTTCAGGTCCTTGGACATCGCCACCGCCTCCGCCGACGGCCCGAGCGCGGTGCCCGGCAGCAGCCGCTGCGGCCGCGACGTCGCCGCGGGCTCGAAGCGCCAGGCATAGGCCGCCAGCGAGCCGCACTTCTCGCGCAACTCCAGCACGCGGCGCGCATTGTTGATCGTGGATTCGATCTTGCCGCGGTGGCGCACGATGCCGGCATCGGCCAGCAGGCGCGCGACGTCGGCCTCGCCGAAGCGCACCACCTGCTCGGCCTCGAAGTTGGCGAAGCCCCGGCGGAAGGCCTCGCGCTTGTTGAGGATGGTGAGCCAGCTCAGGCCGGCCTGGAAGCCCTCCAGGCAGATCTTCTCGAACAGGCGGCGCTCGTCGGTGACGGGAAAGCCCCACTCCTCGTCGTGGTAGCGCCGGTACTCCGGGCTGGCGCGGCACCACTGGCAGCGCAGCACGCCGTCGTCGTGGGAGAACAGGCCTTCGGGAACAGCGGTGGATTCGGTCATGGCGCCATTCTGCAGCGGCCGCGCGCGGTCGTGCAGGGCGCCGGCCGGCGCCGGGCGCGCGGTCGTGCCGCGGGTGGATTCCGACCGCGCAACGACGCCTTCTTCGCGGCAGGCGTTCCGGTCCGTCGCGCCGGCCGGCGATTCGTCCGCCGTGGCGTGCGCACCGTCGCACGCCGCTCGCGACCGCGCCTTCCGCTCCCTACAGTCCGGCCATCGGATCACGAACCGCACGAACCCTGGAGCCCGCCATGACCAAGACCTTCGCCACCCGCACCGCCCCCCTCGCCCTCGCCGCGCTGCTGACCGGCGCGATGCTGCTGGCCACCAACACGCTGGCCGGCCACCAGTACCGCGTCGCCTCGACCCGCGTCGAGCAGGCGCAGGCCATGGCGATGGTCGCCCCGCATGCGACGGTCGCCGGCCACCGCCACGCGCACGCCTGAACGCTGCAGGCCCGCCGACGCCCCGGATTTCAGGCGACGCTGCGATTTGTCCCGATGCCGGCCGGCATCACTTGGGGGATGATGCGCGCCTTGATTCCGAGGAGTTCGCTTGAAAGCCGTCGCCCCTTCCAACAACGAGCTGACCCTGCGCGGCGTCGTGCTCGGCCTGCTGATCACGCTGCTGTTCACGGCGGCCAACGTCTACTTCGGCCTCAAGGCCGGCCTGACCTTCGCCACGTCGATCCCCGCGGCGGTCATCTCCATGGGCCTGCTGCGCTACGCGCGCGGCGTGACCATCCAGGAGAACAACATCGTGCAGACCGTCGCGTCGGCGGCCGGTGCGATCTCCTCCATCATCTTCGTGCTGCCCGGCCTGGTGATGGTCGGCTGGTGGACCGGCTTCCCGTACGTCACCTGCGTGATCATCTGCGCGATGGGCGGCGTGCTGGGCGTGACCTACTCGATCCCGCTGCGTCGCGCGCTCGTGACCACGTCCGACCTGCCCTACCCTGAGGGCGTGGCCTGCGCCGAGGTGCTCAAGGTGGGCGCCGGGGGCGAAGGCGCGGCGGCGGAGAACCGCGCCGGCCTGCTCGCGATCGTCTGGGGCGGCATCGCCTCGGCCGCCTTCCAGGCCGTCATCGCGACGCAGCTGTTCGCAGCCGACCTGCAGGGCTACTTCCGCCTGGGCCGCAGCAGCAACGCGGCCACCGGGGTCGACTTCGGCCTGTCGCTGGCCCTGCTGGCCGTCGGCCACCTGGTCGGCCTGTGGGTGGGCGTGGCCATGCTCGCGGGCGTCCTGATCGCCTGGGCCGGCGCCGTGCCGCACCTCACCGGCCTGCTGCCCTTCGACGCCGGCGCCGACGTGGCGGCGGTCGCCAACCACGTCTGGGCCAAGCAGGTGCGTTTCATCGGCGCGGGCGCGATCGCCGTGGCCGCCGTCTGGACACTGGTCAAGCTCGTCAAGCCCGTCGCCACCGGCCTGGCCTCGGCCCTGGCCGCCTCGCGCGTGCGCCAGGCCGGCCAGGGGGCGACACTGCCGCGCACCGAGCAGGACCTGCCCATCGGCTGGGTCGCCGGCGTCACGCTCGCCTGCCTGGTGCCCATCGGCTGGCTGCTGGCCGACATGAGCACGGGCGCGGGCCTGGGCTCGGCCACCGTCATCCTCGTGACCGGCGGCATCGCGTTCATCGCGCTGATGAGCTTCTTCGTCGCCGCCGTGTGCGGCTACATGGCCGGCCTGATCGGCTCGAGCAACAGCCCGCTCTCGGGCGTGGCCATCATCGTCGTCATCACCGCCGCGCTGCTCATCGCGCTTGTCGTCGAGCCGATGCTGCCCGCGGGCGCGTCCCAGGCGCTGGTGGCGTTCACGCTGTTCGTCACCGCCGTCGTCGTCGCCGCGGCCACGGTGGCCAACGACAACCTGCAGGATCTCAAGACCGGCCAGCTGGTGGACGCGACGCCCTGGCGCCAGCAGGTGGCCCTGGCCATCGGCACGGTGGCCGGCGCGCTCGTGATCCCGCCGGTGCTGGACCTGCTGCAGAAGGCCTACGGCTTCGCCGGCGCACCCGGCGCCAGCGCGACCAAGGCGCTGGCGGCCCCGCAGGCGGCGCTGATCTCGGCCCTGGCCAAGGGCGTGCTGCAAGGCGACCTGGACTGGAACCTGCTCGGCAAGGGGGCCTTGCTGGGCGTCGTGATCGTGGTCGTCGACGAGGCGATCAAGCGCCTGCGCAAGCCCGGCAGCCACGCGCAGCTGCCGCCGCTGGCCGTCGGCCTGGGCATCTACCTGCCGATGGGCACGACGCTGACGGTCATCGTCGGCGCCTTCGTCGGCTGGGCCTGGGAACGCCGCGCCGACGCATTGCCCCGGCCGGCGACGGCCCGTCAGCTCGGCGTGCTGCTGGCCAGCGGCATGATCGTCGGCGAAGGCCTGTTCGGCGTGGCCATCGCCGCGCTGACCGTGTTCAGCGGCAAGGATGCGCCACTGGCCCTGGTCGGCGACGGCTTCGCGGGACCGGCACTGTGGCTGGGCGGCGCGGGCTTCGTGCTGGCGGCCGGGACGCTCTACCGCTGGCTGGCGCGGATGAACGCCGGCGTGGTGGCGTAGGCGTCGACGCACGGGCGGCACCCGCGCGTTAGCAGGTCTCGCCGGTTGCCCGGCATCGTCCCGACCGACGCCGGCCGCGATCGGGCGGGGCGCTGCAGCCTCGGGCGGCGGCAGGTGGCGGTTACAGTCGCCTGCACCGGCCCGCCCGGCGCCGGTCATGCGCCCCCGCGGACCGGCGATCGTCCGTCGGACGCCCCGGCGTCGTCACGCCTGCAAACGCTGCCTTCCCCAATCGATGATCGTCCTCCAGCGGTTCAAGCACGAAGTCCGCGCGCTCCTGCCCCTCGCCACGCCCATCATCCTGTCCCAGGTCGCCCAGGTGCTGATGGGGCTGCTCGACACGATCATGTCCGGCCACGCCGGTGCATTCGACCAGGCCGTCGTCGGCCTCGGCGTCGCCTTGTGGATCCCCGTCTTCATCGCCTTGATGAGCGTGGTGCAGGCGGTGTCGCCGATCATCGCGCATCACTTCGGCGCCGGCGATCATCCCGCGGTCGCCCGCGATGCGCGCGAGGGGGTCTGGCTGGCGGCGGGCGTGGGACTGCTGCCCCTGGTCCTGGTGCCCTGGGCGCCCGACCTGCTGGTGGCGTTCCGCATCGACCCGCTGCTGGCGCAGCGCACCGGGATCTTCCTCTGGGGCATCGCCCTGGGATTGCCGGCGGCGCTGGTGTATCGCGCGCTGGCGTTCTTCTCGTCCAGCATCGACCAGGTGCGGCCCATCATGGTGCTGGCATTCGTCGGCCTGGCGATCAACGGCGTGTTGAACTGGCTGCTGATCTACGGCCGCCTCGGGCTGCCCGCCATGGGCGGCGCGGGCTGCGGGTGGGCCACCGGCATCGGGATGTGGGCGGCGCTGGCGGCCCTGGTGGCGTGGATCGCCTGGGCGCCGGCCTACCGACCCTACGCGCTCTGGCAGTCCTGGCGGCTGCCCACCTGGAAGGCGCAGAAGCGGCTGCTGCGGCTCGGGCTGCCGATGGGCGGCGCCGGGTTCGCGGAAGTGGCGGCGTTCTGCAGCGTCGCGGTCCTCGTCGGTAGGTTCGGGCAGACGCAGATCGCGGCGAACCAGATCGCGTTGAACTTCTCGGCCCTCATCTTCATGGTTCCGATGGGCCTGTCGGCGGCGAGCACGATCCGGGTCGGGCAGGCGCTCGGGGCGGGCGACGCGGGCGCGGCGCGCGCGATCGCGTGGAGCGGCATCGGCGCGGGGCTCGTGTTCGGGGCGCTGGCGATGGCGCCGATCATCCTGCTGCGCCACGAGGCCGCGGCGCTCTACAGCAGCGATCCCGCGGTGCAGGCGCTGGCGGCCGACCTGCTGCTGTTCGCCGCCTTCTGGCAACTGTTCGACGCGACGCAGGTCACGGCGATCGGCGCGTTGCGCGGCTACAAGATCACGTTGATGCCGATGGTGCTGATGCTGGGCGCCTTCTGGGTGTTCGGCGTGCCGGCGGGCACGTGGCTGGCGTATCACGGACTCGCGGCCGGCGCCCCGATGAAGATCTACGGCTTCTGGGTCGGGCTCGTGGTCGGCCTGGTGCTGGTGTCGCTGGGCCTGGCCGCCGGCTTGCACCGGGTCGCCGACGCGGCGGTGCGGGCGCGCGCCCGGTAGCCGGGATCGATCGGGCAGGGCCGGGTCAGGCGCCGGCGCGGCATGCCGGTCGCCGACCGCGCCGGCCGGTCCGCCAGGCGCCCAGCCGCCGCGCGAGGGTCCCCCCGCCCGACCGCAGGCCCAGCGCCAGCACGGCCAGCGCGAACGGCAGCAGGTTGTAGAGCAGCCGGTACAGCAGCAGCGCCGCCAGCAGGTCGGGCCGGCCGCGGCCGGACAGGACGGCCGTCATCCCGGCCTCGAAGACGCCCAGTCCGCCCGGTGCGTGCGAGACGACGCCGAGCAGCACCGCGGCGATGCAGCCCACCGCGAAGACGTCGAACGGCGGCGCGAGGTCGCCGGGCAGCAGGACATGGAGCGCACCGATGGCCGTGGCGCTCTCGACCGCGCCGAGCGTCATCAGGCACAGCGCCACCCTGGCCGGCGGCATCGGCAGGCGCCAGCGGCCGAGCGCGACCTGGCGCGGGCCGCGCGCCAGCCACCACAGCCACCCGATCAACAGCGATTCGAGGGCGACGCCTGCCGCCGCGTGCCAGGCCGGATCGGGTCCGGTGGCGGCCTGCACCAGCTCGGCGCCGGCCAGCATCGCCGCGTTGCCGGCCACCAGCGCCAGCCACGACGTCGACACCACGCGCGCCACCTGCGCGCCCGTGAGGCCGGCCGGCAGGTACAGGTGCGCGCGCACCGCCGAGCCCGACACGGCATGGAAGCCCAGCGTGTTGGCGACGGCCGCGCTGGTGGCGCCGGCCAGCAGCGCCAGCCGCGTACCCACGCGGCCGGGCGCCGCCACGCGCACGCCGACGACGTCGTACAGCGCCAGGCAGGCGAAGCTCGCGGCGGTCAGCCCCAGGCAGGCGGCCAGGCGCAGCGGCGGCTGGCGGTGCAGGGCGTGTGCGAGCGCCACCAGGCTCAGGTCGCGCCAGACGAAGTCCAGCGCGACGAGCACCAGCACGAGCGCGAGCGCCCCGCCCGCGCGCCGCGCGACGGTGGCCCGGCGCGCGGGACTCATCCGGCCCACGCCGGCCCGGGGCCCACGCGGCGATCGGCGTGCGCGCGAGCGCCCTTCGGAGCGGCCGTTCGTGCGCTCATCAGGCAACCTCCGTCCTGCGGACTGCGGCGCGAGCGCCCTTCGGAGCGGCCGTTCGTGCGCTCATCAGGCAACCTCCGTCCTGCGGACTGCGGCGCGAGCGCCCTTCGGAGCGGCCGTTCGTGCGCTCATGCGGGCACCTGGTCCAACGCCTTCGCGGCCTCGGCATCGCCCGCCTCGCGCGGCAGCGGCGGCAGGCGCATCAGCGGCTGGCCCATGCGGATGCGCGCACCGGTGGCGATGCCGTCGGCCAGCTCGAAGCCGGCCGGCACGAACACGATGATGGTCGAGCCGTGCTGGAAGCCACCCATCTCCTCGCCCTTGGCGAAGCGCGCCTGCACCGGAATCTCGTTGGGGCCGCGGTAGCGCAGGTGCAGCAGCACGTCGGTGAAGCGCAACCGGATGCTGGCCACGAGGATGGCGGCCACCGGCACGATGGCGATCGGGAAGTTGCCGCGCCGCAGCCGCGCGCTGAGCACCGCGCGTTCGTTGCGGCAGAACAGCTTCTCGACGCGCTTGAGCGCGATCGGGTTCACGTTCCAGGTGTCGCCGGTGAGGTAGCTGACATGGTGCACGTCGCAGTCGTGCGGCGCATGGAAGCGGTGGTACATCGCCGAGGTCAGCCGCAGCGTGACGAAGCGGCCGTCGCGGAACGGCGCGGGGTCGGTGCCGGGGCCGAACAGCTCCTCGAGCTTGTACGGGAAGCCCTTGGCCTGGAACACCGTGGTGCCGGCCACCGCGCCGCAGGCGCCGACGATGGCGTCGCAGGGCGACGTGAGCACCGCCGGATCGGGGTCGATCGCGCGGGCACCGGGCATCAGTTCGCGGGTGAAGCAGTCGTGCATGGACCTGAACTTGCGCGTGCGCGCGTCGCTCAGGTCGAGGTCCGTGAACAGCTTCCACATGCCGATCGAGGCGCGGCTGACGATCGGGTTGCGGATCTTGCTGAACCGACCCATGAAATGCGTCAGCGCGATGCGCGGGACGCGGTTGGTGAGCAGGAAGTTCAGGTCTTCCTGCGCCAGCAGCCGGCGGAAATGTTTTTTCATACGCTTGTCAATTCGAACGGGTACATCCCGAAGCTGCTTTCATTGAATGAATCATGGAATCCACCTTCGCACTCTCTGCCCTGATGCTTGCCGCGCTCGCCCTGGTGGCCCCGCGCGCCAAACGACGCCTCGAACTCTCGCGTGCCAAGCACGCCTCGCTCACGGGCCATTCGAAGATGGCCAAGCGCGTGGCCGGCCTGCTGCCGGGCTACGCCTACGACGCGCAGCGCTTCTTCGACTCCGACGGCGCGCCCGACGACGTGCAGCGCGCGCGCCGCGCCGGCTTCGAGCGGCTGGCCGCGCTGTACGCCGAGCGCTTCCCGAAGAGCGCCGCCCTCACCGCGCAGGCCAGCGCCGGCATCTCCGACCTGCAGTTCACCGGCAGCTACCGCGTGCCGTACCAGTACAGCCCGTATCTGCGCCAGCACCTGAAGACCGGCAGCTTCCTGCAGGCGTCGTCCGGCGTGACCGTGGCGGATCTCGACGGCAACGTCTTCCACGACCTCACCGGCTCCTACGGCGTCAACCTGTTCGGCTACGACTTCTACAAGGAATGCATCGCCGAGGGCGCCCTGCGCGTCAGCGCGCTGGGCCCGGTGCTGGGCGCCTACCACCCGGTGCTGCTGGACAACGTGCGCCACTTGCAGCGCATCTCCGGCCTGGACGAGGTGTCGTTCCACATGTCGGGCACCGAGGCCGTGATGCAGGCGGTGCGCCTGGCCCGCTACCACACGCGCCGCAAGTACCTGGTGCGCTTCTGCGGCGCGTACCACGGCTGGTGGGAGGACGTGCAGCCCGGCCCGGGCAACCCGCTGCCGCCGCGCGAGACCTACACGCTGGAAGAGATGAAGGCCGAGACGCTGCAGGTGCTGCGCACCCGCAAGGACATCGCCTGCGTGCTGGTCAACCCGCTGCAGGCCCTGCACCCGAACGCCGCGGCGCCGGGCGACTCGTCGCTGGTCGACAGCGGCCGGCGCGCGCATTTCGACCGCGCCGCCTACACCGCGTGGCTGCAGCAACTGCGCCAGGTCTGCACCGAACGCGGCATCGTGCTGATCCTGGACGAGATCTTTGTCGGCTTCCGCCTGGCGCCCGGCGGTGCGCAGGAGTACTTCGGCGTCCAGGCCGACATGGTCACCTACGGCAAGTCGCTGGGCGGCGGCCTGCCGGTGGGCGTGGTGTGCGGCCGGCGCGACCTGATGAAGCGCTTCCGCGAGGATCGCCCCGCCGACATCTGCTTCGCGCGCGGCACCTTCAACTCGCACCCGTACGTGATGGGCGCGATGAACGCCTTCCTGCAGCGCCTCGAGCGCGCCGACGTGCAGGCGATGTACGACGGCGTCGACGAACGCTGGAACGCGCGCGCCGCCCGCTTCAACGCCCGCCTGGCCGAGGCCGGCGTGCCGGTGCGCGTGGCCAACCTGTCGTCGATATGGACGGTGCTGTACGAACAGCCGTCGCGCTACAACTGGATGCTGCAGTTCTACCTGCGCGCGCATGGCCTGGCACTCAGCTGGGTGGGCACGGGTCGCCTGATCTTCAGCCTGAACTACGGCGACGGCGACTTCGAGGCGGTGCTGGACCGCTTCGTCGCCGCTGCCGCCGACATGAAGGCCGACGGTTGGTGGTGGAACGATCCCGCGCAGAGCAACCGCACCATCCGGCGCGGGCTCCTGCGGGAGATGCTGCGTCAACGCTTCAGTGGGTCGCCGTCGCCGACGACGACTCGCCGCGCAGGAGCCTGAGCGGCGCCTTGTAGTACAGCAGGATGTCGTGGAAGGGGTCGGTCAGGATCTTCGTGCCCCAGGCCAGCCCTTCCACGAAGCTCTTGGTGATCCAAAGTTGCAGCACGCGAAAGATCAGGCCGGCCACGCCCAGCGACAGCCACGCGATGCCGACGTCGTGCACGAAGCCGCGCAGGTCCGCGTGAGGCATGAACCACAGCGCGGCGGGGATCGCCACCCAGATGGCCAGCAGGACGATCTTGCGGCGCATGTTGTAGCCGACCTTGACCTCTTCCTTGTACTCGTCGGTGACCTGGTTGACGGCGTCGTAGCCGCGCGGCTCGAAGAAGAAGTGGCCGGCCTGGCGCGTCGTCATCGACACGCACCAGGCGAGGATCGCGGCGAGCGCCGGATCGACGAACAGCAGCGCGTAGGCGACCAGGAAGCTGATCGCGCTCACCAGGTGCAGGCTCTGGTTGACCAGGCTGTGGTGGTAGAAGCGGTGGTCGTCCCAGCGCTGCGTGCGTAGCGTTTGCATGAAGGTGTTCACGGGTGTCCTCTCAGGAGTTCGCCGTCGGCCATGACGGCCGGGGCGTGACAGGATGGTGACGCCCAAATATGAAAGCGCCGTGTCCGTCGATCCTGCGATGAGACATGGACTTGTCATCGTTCTGTTGCGCGGCGCCGCCATCATCGACGGCGACCGCAACGCATCAGGAGGTCTTCTCGTGGACATTCACCCCGGCCTCCCGCACCCGCTGCGCATTGCCTGCGTGACGGAAACCTGGCCGCCCGAGGTCAACGGCGTGTCGATGACGATCTCGCGCCTGGTGCAGGGCCTGCGTGCCCGCCACCACGCGGTGCAGGTGGTGCGGCCGCGCCAGGCCGGCGATGTCGGACCGACCTCGGCCGACGGCCACGGCGACGTGCTGGTGCGCGGCGTGCCGATCCCGCGCTACGAGGGCCTGCGCATGGGCCTGCCGTGCAGGGGGCGGCTGGTCAGGTTGTGGAAGCAGCAGCGCCCCGACGTCGTCCACATCGCCACCGAGGGCCCGCTCGGCCGCTCAGCGCTGCTGGCCGCGCGCGCGCTGGGCCTGCCGGTGTGCTCCGACTTCCGCACCAACTTCCACGCCTACAGCCAGCACTACGGCATCGGCTTCCTCAAGCGGCCGATCGTGGCCTACCTGCGCCGCTTCCACAACGCCACGCAGTGCACGATGGTGCCCACGCAGGCGCTGCACGACGCCCTGCACGGCGAAGGCTTCCGCAACCTGATGACCGTGGCGCGCGGCGTGGACGTGCGCCGCTTCGACGCCGCCCACCGCAGCGACGCGCTGCGCGCGCAATGGGGTGCTGCGGCCGAGGACCTGGTGGTCGCCTGCGTCGGCCGGCTGGCCCCCGAGAAGAACCTCCTCACGCTGGTGGCCGCCTTCGACGCGATCCGCCGCGACCATCCGCGCGCCCGCCTGGTGCTGGTGGGCGACGGGCCGATGCGCAAGGAACTGCAGGCGCGCTGTCCCGACGCGGTGTTCGCCGGCCAGCGCACGGGCGACGACCTCGCCGCGCACTACGCGTCGGCGGACCTGTTCCTGTTTCCCAGCACTACCGAGACCTTCGGCAACGTCACCACCGAGGCCATGGCCAGCGGCCTGGCGGTGGTCGCCTTCGACTACGCCGCCGCGCAACGCCTGATCCGCCACGGCGACAACGGCGCGCTGGTGCCGTTCGCCGACAACGACGCGTTCGTCTCGATCGCCGCCCGCACGGCCGCGGACCGCGCGCGCTGCCACGTGCTGGGCGCGCGCGCCCGCACCAGCGTGATGGCACTCGATTGGGACAGCATCGCGGCCCAGGTCGAGGGCGTGATGGCCGGCGTGATGCGCGCGGTCGAGCCGACCGCCGACTACGCCTTCGCCTCGGCGCGCCACTCGTCGGTCTGAACGGCGACGGCGCGACGGTCGCGCGAGCGCTGCCTCAGCATCAGCGCGGCCAGCGCCGCCGCCACGCCCACCCCGAGCCCGGCCATCAGCACCACCAGCGGCACGTCGGCGGCGACCAGCGCCGAGTAGACGGCCAGGCAGACCAGCACGCTGGCGTTCTCGTTGCCGCCCTGGACCGCGATCGACCGCCCGGCGCTCAGCAGCGCATTGCCGCGATCCTGCAGCAACGCGTTCAGCGGCACCACCATCAGCCCGCCCACCGCGCCGACGACGATCAGCAGCGCCACCGCGACGGCCAGTTGCGTGGTGAACGCCACCACGATCATCAGCAGGCCGAACACGACGCCGGCGAGCAGCATGCGGCGCGCGTGCACCAGCGGCACCCAGCGGCCGGCGGCCACCGCGCCGGCGATGACGCCCACCGCGACGGCGGCCTGCACGAAGGCCGCGCGATCGAGCGCCAGGTGCATGGTTTCGCGGGCCCAGCGCAGCACCGCGAACTGCAGCGTGGCGCCGACGCCCCAGAAGATCGTGGTGACCGCCAGCGACAGGCCGCCGTCATGGTCGCCCCACAGCCGGCGGTTGGACTGCACGAAGTCGCGCAGCATCGCCCGCGGGTGCAACGACGCGATGTCGTGGCGCACGCCGCTGTCGGGCACGCCCAGGTTCAGCGCGCCGGCCAGCAGGTAGACGCCCAGCAGGATCAGCAGCGAGGGCAGCACCGGATCGAACGCGTCGGACACCCACGCGCCGGCGTGGCCGAGCAGCCACGGGCTGACCAGCAGGCCCCCCAGGCCGGTGCCCAGCAGCACCGCGCACACCGCGGCCGTCTCGATCCAGGCGTTGGCTGCCACCAGCTGGTCGGGGCGCACCAGTTCCGTGGCCAGCCCGTACTTGGCCGGCGCGTAGGCGGCGGCGCCCAGGCCCACCACCAGGAACGCCGCCACGGGATGCGCACCCAGCACCAGCGCGACGACGCCACAGATCTTGACGCCGTTCATCCACGCCATCAGCTTCGCCTTCGGGAACGAATCGGCCAGTGGCCCGACAAAGGGGGCGAGCAGCACGTAGGCCGCGATGAAGGCCACCTTGAGCATCGGCGCGAGCCAGCCCGGCATCGCCCGTTGCTGCAGCAGGTCGATGGTGACGATCAGCAACGCGTTGTCCGCGAGCGCCGACGCGAACTGGGCGGCCAGCAGCAGGAGGAACGAGGCCGGCATCAGGCGGGGCGGGCGGGGAAGGCGGACATCGCGGGCCTGACGACAGGATGAAGACAGCTCGCGAGCATCGTCACATCGCGTGAAGCGGTCATGACGGACGCGTGACGCGGGCAAGACATCGCCCGCGAACGGCCGCGTCGGTGGCCCGCGGGCGACCCTGCCGCGAAAGTGTCACGCGCGCCGCCGATAGTGGTGCCACCCCCGCTCGCACCCAGCGCATGAACATCCTCCCGACGACGGCGCCCGCGGCGCGCATCAGCTGCATCGTCTGCGCCTTCAACGAGGGCCCGCGCATCGGCGCCGTGCTCGCCGTGGCCGCGGCGCATCCGCTGGTGGCCGAGGTGATCGTCGTCGACGACGGCTCGACCGACGACACGGCCGACGTCGTCGCGCGCTTTCCCGGCGTGCGCCTGGTCCGGCACCCGGTCAACCGGGGCAAGAGCAAGGCGATCGCCAGCGGCGTGGCCGCGGCGCGCCACGCGCTGCTGATGCTGCTGGACGCCGACCTGAAGGGCCTGGCCGCCGACGACCTGACGGCCCTGGCCGCGCCGGTGCTCGATGGCCGCGCGGCCGTCGCGCTGAGCCTGCGCCGCAACAGCCTGGCGATCTTCCGCTGGGCGGGGATCGACTTCGTGTCGGGCGAACGCGTGGTCGACAAGGCGCTGCTGGCCGACGTGCTGCGCGAGATCCACCTGCTGCCGCGCTTCGGCATCGAGGTGTTCATGAACAAGCGCATCATCGCCGCGCGGCTGCCGGTGGCGGTCGCGCACTGGCGCACGGTCACCCAGTCGCGCAAGACCGAGAAGCTGGGCTGGTGGCGCGGCGTGCGCGCCGAGTGGCGCATGGTGTTCGACCTGATGGACGCGGTCTGGCCGCTGGAGCTGCTGACGCAGACGCTGCACCTGGCGCTCCTGCGCGCGCCCGCAGCGCCGCGGCCCGCGCTGCAGGCCAGCGACGCGTGATCACTGGCGCCGGCGGATGAGCTCGTCGCCGGCGCGCTGCAGCGCCGAGCCCGCGTCGGCGCTGCGCAGCAGCCCCTGCTCGAACAGGCGCTCCAGCGCCTTGCGCGTGAAGCTGTGCGAGCCGTCGCCGCTGCCCGCGAACAGCAGGAAGTAGCCGTTCTCGCTCATCCACAGCAACTGCAGGTCCATCCAGTCGCCATGCAGCTGCAGCGTGACGCTCTCGCCGACCTGCAGGGCGGCCACCGGCGAGCCCGCGTCCACCGGCGGGGCGGGCGGCGCCGGCGGCAGTTCGTCGTCGAGCTCGAGGTCCACCGTGACCGGACCGGCCGCCGCCGCCGTGCCCAGGGGGCGGCGCATCGCATGCAGGTGGATCGCCGCCAGCTGGTCGAGCCAGGCCTTCTTCATCGCGTCCGACAGCTTCAGCGTGGCCATGCCCGCCGTCAGCCGGTCGACCAGCCCGGGGATCATCGCCACCAGCGTGGGCGAGTCGGCGCGCGAGCGGGCCGCATCCGTGGACCAGATCAGGTCGACGGCCGTGTCCAGCGCCGGCGACAGGCGCCGCGCCTCGGGCGCCAGGCTGGCCCATTCCTGCGCGACGACCAGCGACCACAGCGTCAGGATGAAGCGCCGCGTCTGCGAGGGCGCCTGCGCCGAGTCGAGCTTGCGCTGCAGGCGCGCCTTGGCCTGCGCGACCAGTTCCTCGAGCGACGCGTTGCGGCGCAGCAGGTCCAGCGCGCCCTCGACGGAGGTGAGCCGGCGTTGCGCCTGCTTGCGCTGCCAGCGCGCCAGGCGCTCGACCGCCGCCTCGAACGTGGCCGTGGACGGGTCGGCCGCCACCTGCGCCGCCGTGTCGGCGAGCCACTGCAGGAACTCCGGCGCCGGCGCGCCCTTGTCGACCGTCATGTGCATCGCGATGCGGTTGACCAGCGTCCACGCCGGATGGCGATGCGACTGCAGCAGCGTCGCGTCGTGCGTGGCCAGGTGCACGACGGCGGGCTGCAGCCGCGCGATCCACTGGCGCGCCTCGTCCGACAACGCGGGGTCGGCGCCGATGCGCTCGAACAGGTGGCCGATGAGCGCCGCCGCCAGGCGCGTGCTGGTGGCGTCCTGCAGCGCCGCGAGCTCCTCGCGGTGGCTGTGGATCAGGCCGGGGATGCGGGCGTCGTCGCCCTCGAGCGGCATCGGCAGCGTGTCGGCGACCGGCGCGAACGGCGCCGGGGCGGTGGATGCGGCGAACACCGGTCGCTGCTCGTCGAGATCCATCAGCTCGAACAGCGCGCCGGGCCGCGTGACGTCGAAGCCCGTCGGCGCCGCCATCGTGGAGACCTCGTCGGCGCCGTCGGACGCGCGATCGGCGGCCTCCAGGTGCGAGGCATCGGCGAAGCCGGCCTGGCGCACGGCGGCATAGGCCTCGCTCAGCCGCGGCACCAGCCAGCGCGCGGCGCAGCGCACGAGTTCGGCGCGCGCGGCCGCGCCGAGTCCCAGGCCGTCGGAGGCGGCCCACAGCGCGCGCGCCAGGCAGGGCGGCCCGATCGGCGAGGCCGCCACCTTCACCTCCTCGTGGCGGCGCAGCGCGGCCTCGAACTTGATCAGGCGACGCAGCTCCACCGCGCAGTCCTCGTTGAGGATCTGCACCACCTGGGCGACCTCGATCTCCTCCTGGATGCGGCCTTCGTCCATGATCTCGAACGCACCCAGGTCCAGCCACTGGCCCGCGGCCTTGGCGGCGGGCGGCCGGACGAACTCGGCAAACGCCTGCAGCAGCGCCTCGCCGAACGCCGCCGCGAACCGGTCATGCTGGCGCGCGAGCGCCGCCGCGGCCTCGGTGCGCAGCGCCCGCGTGCGCGCGTTGGTGACGGGCGCGCCGGCGATCTCGGTGGCCAGGCCGGCCGCGCCGCTGCGCACGCGGCGCGCCATCAGCGCATGCGCGCGCTCCAGATGACGTTCATAGGCGGTCTTGCTCACGCGCCCATGTTAGGGCACGCCGGACGCCGCGCTCGCTTCGCGCGCGTCGCCCGGCCGTTGCCGTGCGCCGGCGGCAACAGGCGGGTGCGGCGGCGGTCCGTCGCCGGCCGCCGCCGCGCGCGTCAGAACGCGTAGTTGCCGGCGACGTAGAACGTGCGGCCCAGCGCGCTCGCGTAGCGGCCGTCGTAGCCGCGGGCGTTGCCGGTGCCGGCCTGGTCGTTGAGCGTGAACGGCGGGTTGCGGTCGAACACGTTCTTGACGCCGCCGGTCAGCGACAGCGCCTTCGACACGTCGTAGCGCGTCTGGAAGTCGAACGTCGCGTACGAGCTGACCCGGCGGTTGGCCGAGTTGGTCGAGCAGTTGTCCGAGTCGCCGCTGAAGCCCGCCGCCGTGTCGTAGCAGTAGTCGGCGGTGTCGTCCTTGTAGCCCGGCTTGAAGTTGGCGCCCACCGTGTACTCGAACGCACCGTGCTGCAGCGACACCGACGTGGAGAGCTGGTAGCGGAAGGTCACCTGGCCGTCCGAGCCCACCTTGCCCATGCTGTTGACGTAGTTCGGGTCGCCCGGGTTCTGGTAGTCGGCGCGCAGCATCCACGTCATGTGGCCGCGCGCGGTCAGGCGGCCCACCGGCGTTGCGAGGTGGCTCTCGGCGTCGAAGTCGACCCCCTGGTAGAACGCGTTGCCGGTGTTGATCGGCACCTCCAGGAAGGTCAGCGTCGGCTGGCCGCTGATCGGGTCGTTGGCGATCTTGAACAGCGAGCCGTAGGTGGCGGCGTCGCCGAAGGCGGTGTCCTCGGTGATCGTGTTGATCTGGTCGTGCAGGCGCACCGTCCACAGGTCGGCACCCAGCGACAGCGCCGGCGACGGCTCGATGCGGAAGCCCAGCGTCCACTGCGTGGACTTCTCGGGCTTGAGCGCTCCGCCGTCGCTGGCCGGGTTGCCGCCGGCCTGGATGTTGTACTCGTAGGGCACCGAGAAGCAGTAGGCGGCCTTGTCGTCGGACAGGCCGATCGGGCAGCTGTGCATGCCGGTGTTGCCGAAGGCCTGCAGCGGCGAGCTGACGTCGCCGATCGTCGGCATCTTGAAGCCGGTGCCCACGGAGCCGCGCAGCAGCAGCTCCTTGATCGGACGGAACGCGGCGCTGAGCTTGTAGGTGGCCGACGAGCTCTTCTTGCCCTGGTCGGTGGCGCCGATGAACGCGCCCGCGGTGGTGAACCCGTCCTTGTTCTTCACGTCGCCGTAGGCGTCGTAGCGGGCCGACGCGTCGATCTCCAGCGTCCTGGTGATCGGGGCATTCAGTTCGGCGAACACGCCCCAGGAGCTGCGCGACGAATCGAAGGGCAGCGCGCCCGAGGCGCCGCCGAAGACGGAGTCGGTGTAGTCGGGTTGCAGGGAGTTCGTGCCCTGCGTGATCGCGCTCGGGCGGTCGACGTACTTCTGGCGCGTGAGGTCGATGCCGGTGCCGAAGCCCAGGTCGCCGCCGGGCAGCCGCGCCAGCGTGGTGCTGGTGCGTGCGGACAGCACGTCCAGCGTGGACCGCGTCTGGTCCAGCGTCTGGTGCAGCACCGCCGACGCCAGCAGGCTGGTGGCCGCGCCGGGCTGGCTGGTCAGCGGGTCGAAATCGCCGCTGGTGATCAGCGCGTCGATCGCGTTGGTGGACGAGTAGCCGCCTTCGGCCTTGTCGTACCAATGGTTCTGCGAGTGCGTGAAGCTGAAGCTGGAATCCCAGCTGCCGATCGAGACGTCGGCGCCCAGCACCGCGTGCAGGGTGTTGGTCTGGTAGCCGTCGGTGCGACCGCCGGTGTCGAGCAGGCGCACGTTCATGGTGCCGGACGTGGGCGTGACGCTCGAGTCGTAGCCCAGGCCCGCCAGCAGCGGGGCGATGTCCTTGGCCAGCAGCGCGCTGCTGATCGAGAACGGCTGCGCCACCGCGGCGTAGCGGGCGTCCATCGCGTAGTGCGAGTACGCCAGGTCGGCGAACAGCGAGACCTTGTCGTTGACCTCGAAGCGGCCGCTGCCCAGCAGGCTGGCCCGCCTCGACGCCGGGATGTCCTGCACCGTGGCGGCGTAGTCGTACAGGCAGCGGTCGTTCGAGGCGATCGAGTTGGCCGCGCACGAGCCGTTGGCGAGCTTGTTCGGGTTGATGTAGATCGTGTCGCCGTTGGACAGCTTGACGGTGGCGTTGGCCGGCACCGTGTTGGAGCTCAGCAGGTCCACCTCCTGGCTGCCGTAAGCGTCGTTGAACTTCAGCGCGCCGCTGCGCGAGAACGCGCGCTGGCTGGCGTTGAGCGCCTGCTGCTTGTCGAAGCTGGCCGCCAGGAAGACGTTCCAGCGATCCTTGGCAAGTTCGCCGAAGCCCTTCGAGATCGACACGGTGGCGCTGCGCCCGCCCGCCTTCTGCGGCACGTCGACCTCGGCCGAGATCGCGCCCGCGGTGCTGTCCTTCTTCAGGATGAAGTTGACGACGCCCGCGATCGCGTCGGAGCCGTACAGGGCCGACGCGCCGTCGCTGAGCACCTCCACGCGCTCGACCGCGGCCAGCGGGATCCCGTTGAGGTTGACCTCGGAGCCGGTGTTGAACGGCGCCATGCGATGGCCGTTGAGCAGCACCAGCGTGTACTTCGAGCCCAGGTCGTGCAGCGAGGCGGTGGTGACGCCGCCGCCGCCGCCGTTGACCGATTGCGACTCGGTGGTGAAGCCCTGCATGCTGGCCAGGTTCTGGACCAGGTCCGTGACCGACGTCGCGCCCGACTTGCGGATGTCATCGGCGGTCAGCGTCTGGATCGGCAGCGCGCCTTCGATGGCGATCCGCTTGATCGAGGAACCGGTCACCTCGACACGTTGCACCTCGGTGTCCTGCGCCTGGACCGCCGTGGCCAGCAGGCTGGCCAGCGCCAGGGTGACACCGCTGCAGATCTTCGTTCTTTGAAACATGCTCGTAACTCCGGGAATTGGATGGAATATCTCGTTGCGCAAACTCGTGATTCGCGAACAACGGTCGCTTGAGGGATTCCATTCTTTCCAGCAAGTAACTACCGGCCTTGCTTGCAAACCCTGATGTCGCACGCCGCCGACGGCACTTCATGACAATTTCGCGAGCGGGTTCGTCAAATGGATTGCAGGCCGGACAAACTGCGATGCACAGGCGCGAGGCAGGCGCGCCCGGCCCCGGTGCGGAGCAGCGGCCCGCACGGGCGCTGACCCGGCCCGCCAACTCGACGGGATACGCTCGCAACACGCGCCGCGCGACCGGTCGCGGCGACCATTCCCGGCCCTGCACCGTTCGGGTGCGAGATAATGTTTTCGCTTCGCACAGTTTCTTCCGCCGCCGCGCCGATATATACCGGAATGACTTGGTCGGAAAAGAAATTTAACCCGATCGGCGGCACCCATCGAAACCGACACGGAGGAAATATACTTGGTTGACGAAACGCTGGATCGGGTGGTCGCCCGAGCGCTGGCGCCATGGCGCCGGATGCGCGCCCTATTCGCCGCAGCCGCCCTGATCCAGCGTCAGGCGCACCGTCGTGCCCGCCGCACCGGTGGTCGTCACCTCGACGCTGCCGCCGTGCAGCGCCATCACCTGGCGGACGATGTAGAGCCCGAGCCCGTGGCCCGAGTTCGCGCCGGCGCCGCGGGCGCCGCGGGAGAACAGGCTGGGCAGCACCTCCGCGGCGATGCCCGGGCCCGCATCCTGCACGTCGATGACCAGGGCGAGCGGATCGTCGGAGTCGGCGACGCGCAGGCGCACCGGCGAGCCGGTGGGGCTGAACTTCAGGGCATTGGAGACGAGGTTGCGCAGCGCCAGGCGCATCAGGCTCATGTCCATCAGCGCCGTGCGCGTGGCCGTGTCGCGCTGGACGCGGATGCGGCGCCGCTCGAGTTCGGGCATGTCGCCGATCGTCACCGCGATCAGCGTGTCGACGTCGGTGTCGGTGCACTGGATCGGCGCCGGCCGCGCCAGCAGCGACGCCACCGCCAGCGTGTTGTCGATGCCGGTGAGCACCTGCGCGAGCACCGCCTGCGCGCGCACGAGTTGCTCGGCACCGGAGTTCTCGCCGGCGGCGCGCAGCGCGGCCTGCGCGCCCTGCAGGGCCGCCGAGGCGTTGTTCAGCGGCTGGCGCACCTCGTGCGCGAGGACGTCCAGCATCTCGGTGCGCTCGGTCAGCAGCGCGTCCTGCCGCGCCACGTGCTCCTGGATCTGGTGGCGCAGCTGCTCCTCGCGACGCAGCGCGGCCTGGGTCTGCTTGAGCTGCGTGACCTCGGTGACCTGCACCAGGAAGCCGCGCACCCGGCCGTCGACGACGTCGGGCATGTACTCGGCCAGCGCGTGCCGCTCGACACCGTCGGGCCCGGGCACGATGCGCTCGAACACCTGGCGTTCGCCGGCGAGGGCGCCGCGGATGTAGGGCGCGTTCATCGCGTGCAGTTCCGGCCCCAGGAGCTCGGGCAGCGACGTGCCCAGCAGGCGATCCGCGTCGACCCCGAACCAGCGCTCGTAGGCCCGGTTCGCGTACCGGCAGCGCAGGTCGCTGTCCCAGTAGGCCAGCATCGACGGCACGCGGTCGACCAGCAGCCGCATGTGGTAGTTGAGATCCGCGCTCAAGTCGTCGCTCATGGAAACCTGCGAGGGGAATCGGCGCCCCCATTCTGGAGCACGCCGGCGATCAGCCCCACACGACGGGGTCGGCCCCAGCGTACCAGCCATCGACCCGGTCGGCGACGTCGCCCTCGATGCGCGAGCGCTTGATCTTCATCGTCGGCGTGAGCCGGCCGTTCTCGATGGACCACGGCTCGCGCGCGACCACCAGCATGCGCAGCTGCTCGTGGCCGACGAGCCGGGCATTGATGTCGGCCAGCAGCGCGCCCAGCGCCTGCGCCACTTCGCGCCGCACCGCCGGGTCCGCCACGCGCGGGCGCAGCGCCTCGGCCAGCACCACCATGCCATAGGGGGCCTGCTGGCCGACGCCCGAGACGATGGCCGATTCGACCATCGGGTGCGCGTTGAGCAGGTTCTCGATCGGCGCGGGCGCCACGTACTTGCCCTTGGCCGTCTTGAACTGTTCCTTGATGCGGCCGGTGATCCGGAGCAGGCCGTCGGGCCGCAGCTCGCCCATGTCGCCGGTGCGGAAGAAGCCGTCCTCGGTGAAGCTCTCGGCGTCCAGGTCGGGCCGCTTGAAGTAGCCCACCAGCTGCCCCGGCGACTTGATCAGCACCTCGCTGCCGGGCCCGATGCGCACCTGCACGTCGGGGAAGGCGACGCCCACGTAGCCGGGCAGGTTCAGCTCGGCGGTGGACGAGTGCGAGCAGGCGAAGTCCTCGCTCATCGCGTAGCCCTCGAGCAGGTTGAGCCCGAGCGAGCGGTACCAGGTCAGCACCTCGGCGGGCAGCGGCGCCGAGCCGCTGCCGGCGGCCAGCACGTGGTCCAGGCCCAGGCCGGCCAGGATCTTGCGCGCCACCACCCGCCGCAGCACCGGCACCCGCAGCAGCAGGTCCAGCCGCCGGCGCGGCACCTGGGCGAACACGCCCTGCTGGAAGCGCAGCCACAGGCGCGGCACCGACAGGAAGCTGGTGGGCCGCGCGCGCTGCAGGTCGGCCAGGAAGGTGTCGAGCGACTCGGCGAAGAAGATCCGGGTCTGGCCGCCCAGCAGCGTCGCGCACTCGATGAAGGCGCGCTCGAACACATGGGCCAGCGGCAGGTAGGACAGCACCCGCGCGTAGGCACCGGCGCCCCACGACCGCTCGAGGCGTTCGACGATGCGCTCGGTCGCCCGGGTGACGCTCTCGAAGCTGTGCATCACGCCCTTGGGCTCGCCGGTCGACCCCGAGGTGTAGACCAGCATCGCCAGGTCCGCGCTCGCGCGCGCGGGACGCCCGGGCACCGGCGCGTGGCGCGCCGCGACGTCGTCCCAGCGCGGGTGCGGCGTGGGCGGCGCCAGCGGGAAGGCGATGATGGGCAGGCCGTCGGGGACGCCGGCGGCCTGCTGGTCCCAGGTGTCGAGCTTGCCGACGAACAGCAGCCGGGCCTCGCTGTGTTCGAGCACGAAGCGCACCGTGCTCGCCAGTTCGGTGGGGTAGATCGCCACCGTCGTGGCGCCGGCCATCCAGATGGCCAGTTCCGCCATGAAGAAGTGCGCGCAGTTCTTCGACAGGATGGCCACGCGGTCGCCCTGCCCCAGCCCCAGCGACCGCAGGTGGGCCGCCATGCGGCGCGACTGGTCGAGCACCTGGGCCCAGGTGTAGTCGACCACGCGGCCGCCGCCGACCGGCTGCGTCAGGTAGAGGCGATCGGGCTGCACGGCCTCGTGGTCGTAGACGTAGTCGAGGATCAGCTTGTCGCTGGCCAACGCGGTGGGCTCCCGGCGGTGGGGGTGGCGCACGGGACGGTGCGCGGTGACGCGATTGGGCGCAGCCGGCGCCGGCGCCGTCAAGGGGGCTTGCCCGGGCTTGGCGCCCGGCCCGCCGCGGGCTCAGGGCGTGCGCGGGCGGACCCGGGCGTCGTCGTGCACGCCGGCCGGCGGATAGATCACCACGGTGTCGCCCGCGGCCAGTCCGGCGGCGATCGCGGCCATCGTGCCGTTGCGGGCGATCACCTTGACCGGCACGAGCCGGGCCCGGCCATCCACGAGACGGAACGCCGCCATGCCGGTGCCGTCCGGGTGCGGGAAGACCGCGCTGACCGGCACCTGCAGCACCTTGGGCTGGTCCAGCGTGACGATGCGCACGCCGACCCGGAAGCCGTCGCCCAGCGCCAGCCATTGCGCCCGCGGACTCGTGATCTCGACGATCACGTTGACGCGCTGTTCCTCGACGCCGAGCGCCGAGACCTTGGTGAAGCCACCGGGCTCGACCCGTCGCACGCGGCCTTCGAGCGGCTGGTCGCCGCCCCAGCGCTCGATGACGACGCGGCTGCCCGTGGTGGCGCGCACGGCGTCGGTCGTCAGCAGTTCCGCGACCACCTCGAGCCGGTCGACGTCGCCGAGCTCGACCAGCGGCGCGCCGAGCGCGACGACGCCCTCGCTGGTCTGCAGGACGTGCAGGACGCGGCCGGCGGTGGGCGAGTGCACCGCGAACGTGCGGGAGACGCCGCCGTCGGCCTGCTGCACCGCTTCCAGCGCCGCCCGGGCCTGCTCGAGGTCGTGGCCGGCGGCGTGCCGCTCCTGGGTCACGGCGTCCAGTTCCTTGGCGGCAGCCGCCACCGCGAGGCGGTCGACGTCGAGCTTGCTCGCCGCGACGAAGCCCTGGCGCGACAACTCCTCGCTGCGGGCCAGCTGCTCGCTCGCCTGCTCCAGGGCGACCCGTTGCCCGCCGACGCGGGCGTCGGCGCGCTGCAGCTGCGCGGCCGCGCTCTGCACGCGCAGCTCCTGCTCGTGGCGGGCCCGGGCGTCCAGCATGGCCGGCATCAGCGGGAAGATGGACGCGACGACCGCGGCCTCGTCGACGCGGTCGCCCTCGCGCAGCGTGATGCGCGCGACCCGGCCCGCCAGCGGCGCCGAGACCATGTAGCGCTCGCGCAGGCGCGTTCGCCCGTCCTCGTCGACGGTGACCACGAACGGGCCGGCCGCGGCGCGCGCCGTCTCGACCTCGATCGGTCGCGGAGTGAAGGCCCAGGCCAGGGCCGCCGCCAGGGCCAGGCCCGCGGTCGCCAGCAGGGCGATGTTCGAACGCTTCATTGTCAGTCCCTCGTCTTCAGGACGGCCACGAGATCGAGCCGGTCGATGCGGCGTCGGACGACGAGCGCGCTGGCCGCGCCGGCGGCCAGGACGCAGACGGCGGCCCACGCGTAGGTGCCGGCGCGAATGACCGCCGGAAACTGGAACTGGTCGGACTGCAGCTGGCGCGCGATGAGATGCACCAGGCCCAGGCCCGCCAGCATGCCCAGCGGCAGCGCGATCGCGATGATCAGGCCGAGCTCGCCGAGCAGCAGCGCCGACACCTCGGCGCGCGTGAAGCCCAGCACGCGCAGGCTCGCCAGCTCCCAGCCGCGTTCGGCGAGCGCGATGCGCGCGTTGTTGTAGACGACGCCGACCGCGATGATCGTGGCGAAGGCGGTGAGGATGCCGCTCATGATGCGCACGTTGCGCGCGCTGATGTGCTCCATGTTGCTCAGCATCGTCGCCTTGCTGAAGGCGCCGGCGACGCGCGGCATGGCGCGCGTGGCGGCCAGCAGGGCCGGTTCGCGGCCACGCTCGAGGGCGAGCACGAAGCCGCTGGTCAGGTCGCCGTCGCCCAGCAGGCGGTTCAGGTCGCGCCGATCCATGTAGGCGTTCAGGCCCATCATCTCGCTGACCGTGCCGCCCAGCGGCACGTGCAGCGTGCGGGGACGGCCCTCGAGCACCTCCACGTCGACGACGTCGCCCGGGCGCAGGTCGAGCTTGGCGGCGAGACGGTCGCTCATGAGCAGTCCGCGCCCTTCCAGCGGCACCGCCCGCGGCCCCGTTTCGATCACCCGGTAGAGCGCGGCGCGACCGTCGTAGCCGCGCACCAGGCCGCGCTCGCGCCGCGGGCCGTGCAGGAAGGTCACCGGCACGAAGCGCGTGGACTCCACCATCGTGACGGCGGGCAGGCGCGCCATGGCGTGGCGCGCACCGTCGTCGACCGGCTCGGTCATCCAGACGGCCACGTCGCTGCGCATCGCCAGGTTGAACTGGACATCCACGACCGTGTCGATCGCGTCCCGGAAGAAGCTGCCCAGGATCACGATGGCCACCGCCGCCGCGACGCCCACGACCGACATGGCGCTGCGCAGGGGACGGCGCTCCAGGTTGCGCAGGATCATCCGGCTCGCCGGCCCGAGGGCGCCGATGCCCAGGCGTTCCACGAGCAGATGGCGGTAGTGCGTGGGCGCGGGCGGACGCATGGCCTCGGCCGGTGCGAGGCGCACGGTCGCGACGATGGCGTTGAGGGCGCCCAGCACCGCGGTGGCGACGGCGACGCCGCCGCCGATGGCCAGCAGCCCGGGCGCCACGCGATGTTCGAAGACCGGGAAATGGAAGGACTCGGCGTACAGCCCGGCGAGCAGTCCGCCCAGCCAGTCGCCGACGACCACGCCCAGAACGAAGCCCAGCGCGACGACCACCAGGACGAATTCCAGGTAGTGCACCGCGATCGCGCGGTCCGGGTAGCCCAGCGCCTTCAGGGCGGCGATCTGCTCGCGCTGCGTCGCGACGATGCGCAGCACGACGATGTTCAGCAGGAAGCCGGCCACGGCCAGGAAGATGCCCGGCAACAGCGTGCCCAGCACGTGCTGCTCCTTGATCTCGTTGTCCAGCATGGCGTTGGAGACCTGGTCGGCGCGCCCGTAGGCGTCGCGCCCGCCGTAGCGGGCGAGCACGGCCTCGAGCCCGTCCGTCACCGCGCGCTCCGAGGCGCCCGGCGCCAGGCGCACGGCCACATGGTTGAACGCGTCGTTCATGTCGTAGCTGGCGGCGAGCGCGTCGCGGTCGACCCAGAACACGCCGAAGCCGCGCATGTCGGGCATGCCCCACAGCCCGGCGAAGATGTATTCGGGCGACAAGGCGATGCCGACGATCTCGAGCGTGCGCTGCTTGCCGTTCATCAGCACGTCGATGCGCGCGCCGGGGCCCAGCCCGCGCGCCTGCGCGAAGCCTTCGGAGACCAGCGCCTCCAGGCTGCCGTCCGGCCTCGAATGGCCGGCCGGGTCCAGCGGCCTGCCGGCGCGCAGGGTCACCAGGTTCATGCGCGCGGGGTGGCGCACCGCGTCGACACCGATCAGCCGGCCGATGATGGGATCGGACACGCCCGGGATCGTCGCCCGCACCACCTCCTCGATCGTCACCTGCACGTCGGCGACGCCGGGCACCTCGCGCAGGCCGGCCGCGGCCGCATCGGGGGCGCGCTTGAGGTCGGCGAAGACGTCGGCGAAATGGCTCTCGAGGTAGGTGCGATCGCGCGCCGTCTCCAGCGAGCCGACCGCCGACAGGCTGGCGACGAAGCCGCCGACCCCGCTGGCGACCACGAGCGCGATGGTCAGCGCCTGCGACCACATCTGGCGCAGGTCGCGCAGCAGCTTGCGGTGCAGCGCCTTCACCAGCTCAGCTCCGCGGCGGCGCAGGGATGCGCATTGAGCTCGACCTGCTGGATGCGCCCGCCGCCCAGGCGCACGACGCGGTCGGCCATGCGCGCGATCGCGGCGTTGTGGGTGATGACGACGATGGTGGTGTGGAGTTCGCGGTTGATCCGCGCGATCACGTCCAGCACCAGCTTGCCGGTCTCGTAGTCGAGCGCGCCCGTCGGCTCGTCGCACAACAGGACTTCCGGGCGCTTGACGATGGCGCGCGCCACCGCGACGCGCTGCTGTTCGCCGCCCGACAGCTGCGCGGGGAAATGGTCGCGCCGGCCCGACAGCCCGACGAGGTCTATCGCTTCGTCGACCGACATCGGATGGGCCACGATGTCGGTGACGAGCGCGATGTTCTCGCGCACGGTCAGGCTCGGGATCAGGTTGTAGAACTGGAACACGAAGCCCACGTGCTCGCGGCGGTAGCGCGTCAGCACGGCGTCGTTGGCGGCGGACAGCTCGAGGTCACCGAAGGCCACCGCCCCGGAACTCGGCACGTCGAGCCCGCCGAGGATGTTCAGAAGCGTGGATTTCCCGCTGCCGGAGGGCCCCAGCAGCACGACGAATTCGCCGCGCGCGATCTCGAGGTCCACGCCGGCGAGCGCGTTCACCTGGGTCTCGCCGGCGCCGTAGACCTTGCGCAGGTCCCGGATTCGAAAGATCGCGTCGCCCGGGGGCGGCGCCAGGTCGGTGTGCATGCCGAAATGCTCCGCTCGTCGCGGCGCCGCATGGGCGGCAGCCATCCTGGAGCCTAGCGGCGGCGTGGACCCGCGTGTTGCGCCATCGCAAGTCGCGGCGCGGCGATGCGTGCCCGCCGCGCCGCTCAGCGCTCCTTCATGCTCGACAAGGCCGCCAGCGTCGCCTCTGTCGCCGGGTCGTCCGGCCGCGCCCGATGCGCGATGCCCAGCGCCCGCGACAGCGCCGGGCGCAGCGCGCACATGCGGATGCGACGGTCCGGCGCCGGCGAACCGGCCTCGTGCGGGAGCAGCGCGGCGCCGTAGCCCGCGGCCACCAGGCTCTTCATCGCGTCGTTGTAGTTCAGCTCGATGCGCGCCTGCGGCCGCTGCCCGGCCGCGGCGAACCAGTCGGCCGTCTGGCGCGCGAGCCGGGTGCCGCGGTCGTTGGCGATCAGGGGCCGGGCCGCAAGCCAGGCGGGCGTCACGTGCCGCGGCGGATCCCAGGCGGCCGGCACGAAGGCCAGCACCGGATCGCGGCGCCAGGCCTGCACGCGCAGGCCCCGCGGCGCGGACTGCGGCAGCGCCACGATGCCGATGTCCAGGCGGCCCGCCGCCAGGCGGACCAGGGCCTCCTCGCTGGTGAGCACCGCCACCTGCACGTCGATGTCCGGATGCCGGGCGGCCAGGGCTTCCAGCGCCTGCGGCAGCAGGTGCGCGAGCGCGCCGGTGGAGGCGCCCAGGCGCACGCGGCCGCCGCGCGCGGCGACCTGGCGCTGCACCGTTTCCAGCAGGTCGTCGGCCTCGGCCAGCAGGCGCCGGGCCCGGTCGATCAGCAGGCTGCCGGCCGAGGTCGCGGTGACGCCCGCCGGCGCCCGGTGCAGCAGCCGCGCCCCCAGGCGGGCTTCGAGCTGCGCCACGTGCAGCGTCACCGTGGGCGGCGCCAGGTGAAGGGCCCGGGCGGCCGCGACGAAGGAGCCGAGATCGGCCACCGCCAGCAGCGTGCGCAGGCGGTCGAGGTTGATTTCGCGCATCGGACACCTTTCGTGATCGGTCACCAATTCAGGAATGCTGCATTGGTAGTTTGGCAGATTCAACTGGCCTGCACGGGACGGTTCGCGCACCATGCGCTTCGAACCTTTCCGGAGCACTGCATGACCCCTCTCGTCTACATCGATGGCGACCAAGGCACCACCGGCCTGCAGGTGCGGCAATGGCTGTCGGACCGGACCGACCTGCGCCTTCTGGGGTTGCCGCCCGAGCACCGCAGGGACGCGGCCCGGCGCGCCGAGGCGTTGAACGATTGCGACGTCGCGCTGCTGTGCCTGCCCGACGACGCCGCGCGCGCGGCGGTGGCCCTGGTGCGCCGTCCCGGGGTGCGCGTGATCGATGCGAGCTCGGCCCATCGCACCGCGCCCGGCTGGGTCTACGGACTGCCGGAACTGGCGCCCGGGCAGGCCGCGCGCATCGCCGGCGCCGTGCGCGTCAGCAACCCCGGCTGCTACCCCACGGGGGCACTGGCCCTGCTGCGGCCCTTGGTCGACGCCGGCCTGCTGCCGGCCGACTACCCCCTGGCCATCCACGCGGTGTCGGGCTATTCCGGACGCGGCCGGGCCGGCCTCGAGGATCATGAAGGCCCCGGCGCGGCGGACGCGGCGCCGTTCCAGGTCTACGGCCTGGGCCTGTCCCACAAGCACGTGCCGGAGATCCGGCAGCACGCCGGCCTGGTGCACGCGCCGGCGTTCGTGCCGGCCTACGCCCACTATCGCCAGGGCATCGTGCTGACGATCGCGCTGCACCAGCGCCTGCTGCCCCCCGGCGCGACGGCCGCGCGCATCCACGCGGCGCTCCAGGCGCGCTATGCGGGGCAGCCCTTCGTCGAGGTCGAGGCGATCGCCGCGGACCCCGACGCCCGGCGCCTGGACCCGCGTGCGCTCAACGGCAGCAACCGGTTGCGGCTCTCCGTGTTCGCGCAGGAACGCACCGGCCAGGTGCTGCTGGCCGCGGTGCTGGACAACCTGGGCAAGGGGGCGGCAGGCGCGGCGGTGCAGAACCTCGACCTGATGCTGGGGTTGGACACGGCGCGCAAGGCCCGCGCTGCGGTCATGCCTGGCCGCGACCCGGTGCAGCCGTCCCGGCGGGCCTGACACCCGGCCTGCGAAGCCACTGCTTGACAGCCTCGAACCAGAGCCAGTTGACGAGCACCACGAGCGCTCCACAGGCAAGCATGGCAGGCGGCGGGGTCACGAACGCGAAGAGGCTGCCGAGCACTGGAAATGCCAGGACGCAGCCCAGGAGCGTCGACGTGGCGACGGCCATCCAGGCAAAGGCCTTGCCTGCCGGGACCGCTGCCCGCGGCAGCGACCTCGCGATCCGGCGATTGGCAAGGATGAGCGCGAGATTGGAGAGCACCATCACAGAGAACGTGAGGGCGCGCGCCATCTCGTCGGAATGGCTGAGCCGGCGTGCCACGGCATAGGTCGCCAGCAGCGTCGCGAGAAGGCCCAGTCCTTGCCAGAGGCCCCGGACCAGGACGGCCATGTCGAACAGATGCGCGTCGCGGCGCCGCGGGGGCGCCGTCATCGCGCCGGGTTCCAGCGGTTCGGCCTCGAACACCACCGAGCAGGCGGGATCGATGATGAGTTGCAGAAACAGGATGTGCACCGGCATCAGCAGCATGGGCCAGCCGAGCAGGACCGGCAGGAGCGACAGGCCGACGATCGGCACGTGAACGGCGACGACGAAAACGATCGCCTTGCGCAGGTTGGCGAACACCCTGCGCCCGTAGCGCAAGGCCGTGACGAGCGACGCGAAGTCGTCGTTGAGCAGCACCAGGGCCGCCGCTTCGCGCGCCACGTCCGTGCCGCGGGCCCCCATCGCCACGCCGATGTCCGCGGCCTTCAGCGCCGGCGCGTCGTTGACGCCGTCCCCGGTCATCGCGACGATGTCCCCCCGGGCCCGAAACGCGGTCACGAGCCGCAGCTTCTGGGCCGGCTGGACGCGGCAGAACACGAGCGTGTCCGCCAGCCGCGCGGCCAGCTGGGCATCGCTCATGGCGGCCATCTCGGGGCCGGTCAGGGCGACGCCGTCGGTCGCCAGGCCCGCCTGGCGGGCAATGGAGATCGCGGTCGCCGGGTGGTCGCCCGTGATCATGACGACGCGGATGCCTGCCCCGCGACATTCGGCGATCGCCTGGGGCACGTCGGCGCGCACCGGATCCTCGAGCGCCGCCAGCCCGAGGAATTCGAAATCGAAATCGTGCTGGATGGGCGGGAGCTCCGACTTGCCGAAGCGCGCCCGCGCCACACCGAGCACGCGCAGGCCCTGGCTGGCCAGGGCCGCGACTTCTGCGGCCACGAGCTCGCGCCGTCCGGCGTCCATGTGGCACAGGTCGACGATCGCCTCGGGCGCCCCCTTGGCCGCGATCATGCGCTGGCTGGAGTCGGGCGATTGCCAGACCCGGGACATCGCCAGCATCTCGCGCGACAACGGGTAGTCGTCGACGAGCGTCCAGTCCGCGTGCAGGTGCTCGGTATGGGCGAGCAGCGCCTGCCCCGCCTGCACGATCGCCGACTCCATCGGATCGAATGCGCGGCGATGGCTGGCCAGCACGGCGAACTCGAGCACGCCGTGCAACGCCTCCGGCAGGTCGCCAGCCGCCTTGCCCTGGCAATCGCAGGACGCGGACTCCGACCACAGCTGGCGCACGGCCATGCGGTTGACCGTCAGAGTGCCGGTCTTGTCGACACACAGCACCGTTGTCGCACCCAGGAGTTCGATGGCCGGAATCTGGCGCGCAAGCACCTTCTCGCGCGACAGCCGCCAGGCGCCCAGGCCCAGGAACAGGGTCAGGATGACCGGGAGTTCCTCGGGCAGGATCGCCATGGCCAGCGTGAGCCCGGCCAGCAGCGCCTTCAGCCAGTCTCCGGTGACCGCCAGGTCGATGCCGGCCAGCGCGACCGCGAGGACCAGGCCGCCGATGGCCACGCGCTTGACGACGCCGCGGGTTTCCTTCTGCACCGGGGTGTCCTCGGCGCCGATCGACTCGAGCGACTTTCCGATGCGCCCCAGCGCGCTGCGCTCGCCGGTGGCCGTGACGCGACCACGGGCGGTGCCCTGCGTGACGAGCGTTCCGGAAAACACGCGGCTGCGGTCGTCGACGGCCACCGCGACAGCGTCGTCGAGCGATGCGGCCGCGGCCGTCTTGTCGACGGCGATCGATTCGCCCGTCAGCATCGATTCGTCGACCGCCAGGTTCGACGATTCCACGAGGTCCATGTCGGCGGGAATGCGATCGCCCTCGGCCAGCAGCACGATGTCGTCGACCACGAGCTCGCGGCTGGCGATGCGCACCGGCTTGCCGTCGCGCAGCGCGGTCGCCTGGGGGCTGGACATGTCGCGCAGGGCCTCCAGCGAGCGCTCCGTGCGGCGCTGCTGCACGAAGGTGATGCCCATCACGACGAACACGAAGCCCAGCAGCATCAGCGCCTCGCTGCGATCGCCGAGCAGCATGTAGATCGCGCCGCAGCCCACGAGCAGCAGGAACATCGGCTCGGTCACGACCTCGCGCAGGACGCGCAGGCCGCTGCGGCGTTCCGACGCCGGCAGCTCGTTGGCGCCGTCGCGCGCCAGCCGGGCCTGCGCCGCGGCCGCGTCGAGCCCGGCGTTCTTCATGGCGTCGTGGCGACGCGGTCGGCGCCGGTTCGCGCGGCGAGCGGCGGTGCATGGTCGAGGTCCGGACGACGCCAGGGGTCGACGTGCGTCATCAGGTTGAGCACCCGGTGTCGCTCGAGCACGCGCCGGCGGGCCGCCACGGCGATATCGTGCCCCGCCTCGACGGAGATCGACGCATCGACCTCGATGTGGGCATCGACGACGATCATGTCGCCCATCTTGCGGGTCCGTACGTCATGGACGCTCTGCACGCCCGGTGTCTCCGTGAGCGTGCGGGCGATGGCCTCGACCTCCTGGTCATCCGCGGCACGATCCATCAGGTCGTGGAGCGCATCCCAGCTGAAGGTCCAGCCCATGCGGCCGACCATGAAGCCGACGATGAGCGCGGCGATCGGATCGAGGATCGGATAGCCGGCCAGGTTGCCGACGATGCCGATGCCCACGACGAGCGAGGACGCGGCATCGGAGCGCGCATGCCAGGCGTTGGCCACCAGCATGCTCGACTTGACCTTCTTGGCGATGGCCAGCATGTAGCGGAACAGGATCTCCTTGGCCACCAGCGCGGCGGCCGCCACCCACAACGCGACCACGTGCACCTGCGGCACCGAGCCCGGATCCTGCAGCTTGTGCGCGGCCGACCACAGCATCCCGACGCCGACGGCCAGCAGCAGCAGCCCGAGCACCAGCGAGGCGGCGGTCTCGAAGCGATGGTGTCCATAGGGATGGTCCGCATCTGCATCCTTCTTGCTGTGATGCCCCGCGAACAGGACGACGAAGTCCGCCACCAGGTCGGACAGGGAATGGATGCCGTCGGCGACCAGGCCCTGCGATTTCGAGACGATGCCGATGCCGACCTGGGCGGTCGACAGGGCCACGTTGACCGCGACGCTGACCCAGGTGCTGCGCGCGCCGGCAGCCGCACGCTGGGCGGGCGTGTGATCGGCGTCCTCGAGGTCGTCGAGGTCTTGCGGAAACTCTTCTCGATTCATGCGACTCCTGGTGCGCTGCAGCGATGGGGCGTTGATTCAGGGGGCGACGGACGGCGACGCGGCAGGAGGGCCTACTTCCTGAGCACGAGTTCGTCGTGCACGCTGTGGGCGCCCTGGGCCGATCGCGCCATCTTGAGGGCCTCGTCGATCTGCGCCTGCTCGTTCAGCGTGCCCGTCAGGCGCACGTCGCCCTTGAGCGTCACCACGCCGATGTCGAAGCCCTTGAGCACCGGATCCTGGCCCAGCGCCGTGCGGACGTTCACCGTGACGTCGTTGTCGGCGATGTTGCCACCCGCGGCAATTGTCGCAGTCGGCGCGTCGGCGGGCGCGGGCGGCTTGCTGCAACCGCTCACGACGAGTACCGCCAGGGCCAGGAGCGAGGCGTGCAGGGGGAAGTTCGAGGTTCTGTTCATTGCAAGATTCCTTTGGCCACGTGAAGCAGCGCAGCCACGGGTTGTCCGGGTCGCGGAGGCTGAACGGCCGAGCCAGATCGCTGGACGCCGTGCAGCTCAAACTGTTCGTCAGTCAAAGAGATCGCGCAGAAACGAGCCGCGCGGCCGGTTCTGGCCGTACTTCGAATACTTGTCCCTGTTGTCATGGCCATGGCCAGAGGCCTGGAAATCCGCACGTCGATCCTGCAGGTCAGGCATGGCCTGGCGGTGCGCGGACGCAGAGAATTCTCCGCGCTCGAGTTGCACCGAGCGCTCGATCAGCTTGTCGAGCTCACCGCGATCCAGCCAGACGCCACGGCATCTGGGGCAATAGTCGATCTCGATTCCTTGTCGATCGGCCAGAGCCAGGTCGACATCCTTGCAGACAGGGCAGAACATCTTTCTTCCTTTGCGTCGAAGAAGTTCGACCGGTTGATGTTATGAAGACTTTCTTATCGAATTCTTAGCAGGGCGAGTCCGGACGCAGGAAGTGCACGCACCCCACGGGCCCTGGACTGTTCTGCGACTCTGACGTTGTGGGGCAATGTCATCTGTTCGCCAACGCACGCTCTCGCCGGTCCGACGCATCCAGCAGGCCGTCGGCGGAGACTGACTGCAGAAGGACTGGTGCATCCACAGCTCGATTCGTGTGCCCCCGGTGGTGCCAGGACAGCCAGGGACTCCCTTTGTGAGGCAGTTCGTCACTGGCGCGCTGGAGCGAGGATGTTGAGCCTCGCCTTAGCGAGGGATCTCCATCGCGGCGTCTTCGAATGTTCCCGCCGCTGCGTCCACGTGGCATCCACCGCAATTGCTCTTGCCCTTGACCTTCGGCAACTGCCAGTCAGTCGCCGGAATGCCCCTGTGCTTCTCTACCCAATATGGCGTGTCGGTGATCCGTACCGGGATCACGCCAGGCGGGATCGACCGGTTGATCTTGAATGCCGCTTCGGTTGGACTGTTCTCAGATGAATTGCGCTGCAGGAAGGCCAGGATAGCGGCAGTCGTCGGCGCATCGAGTGCCAGGTCCGTTCCGAAATGCTGCCCTTGACGCGCCATGAGCAGCGTCCACGACCTCGTCGGCAGCAGGTTCGGATGAAACGCCAGATGGCATGCACCACACTCCTCGCGCCACAGGGGCTCGTCCGGGAGCGGACGCCCCACGAAGGCGACATGCGGCGTCTCGGAACCGGGATTGATCCGGCCCTCGCGTACCGGGACCGCTCCATGCCATGCGTAGAAGAACCACCATCCGCCAAAGGCCGCCACCACTAGCAGAATCACTGCCCCTGCGCCACTGAAAGGCCTCGACGCCGCGGCGTCGTCGGGTGCTTCCTTCCTGCCGGTCATCATCGCCAGCGGCAGGTTCTCTTTGTGCAGCCAACTGCCCACCGCGACGCCGGTCAGGTGCCCCGCAACGGTCACCAGCATCAGGATGGCTAGCACGTCGTGCGCCTGCTTCAGCCATGCCGTCGCCCCGATGGACAGGAACCCGGCCACAGGTCCATGGCCTTCCTCACCGCCCTGGGTAAAGATGCCCGTCAGTGCGACCGCGATACCCAGCAAGAGCATGGCGACGATGGCCAGACTGGCCGCCGGGTTGTGGCCAAGGTAAGGCCTGTCGCGCTTGGCCACGAGGTCCCGCAGATAGGCGAGGCCGGCAATTGGACCGACGACGAACGACGCAAAGCGTGCGTAGTGGCCGCCCGTGAAGCCCCAGACCAACCGGAACCCCATGAGCCCCAGCATCAGGTAGCCGAAGAAGATGTGAATCGAAAGCCAGCGGTCAGACGCACTCGTCAGCCATGCGCCTGTGAAACAGGTGACGAGGAGCCAGTGGAACAGCCGCGTGGGCAGATCCCAGACGAGAGTGGGTTTCACGCCGAGTTTCACCGCGATTCGTCTACCGAGGGATCTTGACAGAGCGCTCGCTGAAATCCCCCCTGTCCGCCCCAGCGTGGCAAGCTTGGCAATTCGAGGCGCTCCTGACGGAAGCGCGATTCCAGACTTCCGCTGCTACTTCTCGGCCGTTATGTTGGCTCTTGAACCATTGGGTCTCTGTTATGCGCATCGGTGCAGCGTTGCCCGTCCAGCGATTCGCCGCATTGGCCACCAGAAAGGCAGTGATCTCCTGGTTTTCCTTGGCGCTCAGCGAGGCATCCGCCTTGAAATGCTTGTCCAGCCCGGACATCAGCTTGCGCCAGGACTCGACGGGCAGCAGGCCCGGTGCGTACGCGATGTGGCAGGCGCTGCACTCCTTGGCCCACGTCGGGTTCACCTTGGCTGGTTGCAGCAACCGCGCCCGCTCCTGACCGGCGTACTCGCCCTCCTCGTCGTCATCGGCCAGAACTGCGCTTGGCACCAGTGCCAGGAGCAGAAGAAGTTGGAGGATTGTCTTCATGTCGGGTCCTATTTCACGGACAAAAGGTAGGCGATGAAGTCGCCCTTCTCGTTCGCAGTGCAGGCGCGCTTGAGAACATCGCTGCAGTTGCGCTTGAACCACTTCTCCACCTTGGCTGCGTCGGTGAAGCGCTCGGCATTTGCCACTGGGGCCATGGGTAGGATGTCCTTGCCTGTCGTCGCGTGCCTTCCGTGCGCCTTCGGTGAATTGCCGTGGCAATTGGCGCAAGACGCCTCACCGGTCTTGGCCTTGTAGAAAGCCTCACCACGCGGTGCCGAGAAGTCAGCGAACGCCGAGTTCTCTTGTTTCGCCGCGGCGCGGTAGGCCTCCTGGACAGGATTGGCGACGGCCATCAGCGGCAGTGTCATCGCCGCGATCGCGGCCAAAGTACGAATCAACATGGTCTTGCTCCTTGGGGCAACTGAGTGAACCGATGCAAGACAGCAATTGGTCCTGCCCTGCAATCCGACGGATGCGACAAGCCATGTTAGGGATCGTTGCTTATCGAATTCTTAGCGGACTCAGTCGGAGAACGCGCGCTGTCGGCACTTTGCGTCGACATGCCAATTCCTGGCGGACTGCTGACTCTGAACGCTTGGAGGCGATGCATCTGTTCGCTAACGCACGCGCGCCAAAGCCCGTGCACCAAAGGCCAGGGAGTCGAATTTGCTTCGAAGTTTCCCCTCAGCCACGGCAGCGCCAAGAAGCACGCGTCGGCCTTGATCGCGACTGTCGCGACAGCCTCCGCCACCTGCTTCGGCGTCTGGCCTCGAAACTCCGTTGAAATGAGCTACGGTGCACGGCTTGAGCCAGGCCAATTGACCTGGCTGCGGAGACATTCTTGGACTTTGATCGACGTCGAGAGCCCGCACATGCGCCCAGGCCTGGAAAGTCATCCGTTCAGCGAGCGATGGGGATCTGCCGAAGGAAAGTCGACGTCAACCCGCAGTCCGTGAAGGTGTTCCGATCTTGAGATGGAACAAGTCGCATCGTGAACTGCCGCAATTCTTCTGATGATGGACCAACCCAAACCGCTGCCGTCCTGATGGGTTCCAACAACCCGAAAGAACCGTTCTCCCATCCGTGCGATGTTCACACTGTTCATGCCCGGTCCGCTGTCGTCAACCCTCACTCGCACGCCACCGTCCGTACGCGTCACCGTGACAGCAACGGTCGCCTCCAAGGGGCTGTACCGAATCGCGTTGTCCACCAGATTGCGCACCAGAACGGCGAGCAGCGTGGCGTCGCCGGTCACCACGCACCCTTCGTCGGCATCGACGCCGATGTCCTGGTTCTTGTCGAGCGCTGCAGGGGCGACCTCGGCCGCGACTCGACGGATGAGAGCCCCGAGTTCCACGGATTCGCGCAGGGGGAGCACACCGGCCTCGATCCGCGACAGCGTCAGCAATTGCTCGACAAGACGGGTCGCTCGGTCGCAGCCATGGAGCGTGAATTCGAGTGCGTGTATTCGCTCTGCCGGCTCGGTTGCTGCTATCGCGACCTGGGCCTGTGCCCGGATCGCTGCGATCGGCGTTCGAAGCTCGTGGGCCGCATCGGCCGTGAAGCGGCGCTCCTTTTCGACCAGTTGCGCAGTACGCAGCAACAGGTCGTTCAGGGCAACTACCATCGGCGTCAGTTCGGACGGTGCATCAGCGACGACGACGGGTTCCAATTCCTGTGGTGTGCGTTGCTCCAACGTGGAGGCAAGGCGCCGAATCGGCGCGACACCATGCCGAATGGCCCACCAGACTGCCCCCGCCAGTGCGGGCAGCGCCATGAGCATCGGCCAGAGCGTGCTGCGCAACACGGCCCAGAGGATGTCTTCGCGCGATTCGACCTGCTCGCCGACGAAAACCTCCACATCGCGCTCGGCGCCGTAAGCGGCAAACACCCGCCAGGTCTTTCCGGCAGAGACCACCGTCTGGAACTCCCCGCCGGATCCGGCGATGCCCGCCATCAACGGTTGGATGGGCGCGTTGGCTGACCGCTGTACCAACTGCCCCGCATGGAACACCTGGAAGGCAACCCTTGGCGCGTACCGATGCAGCAGGGGTGCATCCACGCCGCGCTCGTCTTCCTCACGTTCCTGGGTCTGTTGCACGACCAGCAGGGCCGCCGCCTGCGCGAGGTGGCTGTCGAGCAGTTCATCCAATTGGCGTCGCGCGTCGAGCCAGGTCAGGCACGCGGTCGCCATCCACACGGCCACCACGAGGCCGAGCACCAGCACGAGCAGGCGCCCTTGAAGGGATGGCGGGCGCAACGTCATGGCTGGAGCTGCACGCCGCGAACCGTGTAGCCCACGCCGCGCACGGTCTTGATGAACTGGCTGCCGAGCTTGCGGCGCAGATGATGGACATGCACCTCGACCGCATTGCTCTCGACCTCCTGCCCCCAGCCGTAGACGTGCCATTCGAGTTGCTCCCGCGACAGGACGCGGCCGGCATTGAGCATCAGTGCGTGCAGCACGTCGAATTCGCGCGAACTCATCGCGACCGGTTCTCCGCCCTGTTCGACGAGATGCGCCGTCGGGTCGAGCTGCACGTCGCCAACGGTCAGGCGAACGGTCGCCAGGCCGTGCGAGCGTCGGATCAGGGCGCGCAGGCGGGCGGCCAGTTCGTCCAGGTCGACCGGCTTGACCACGTAGTCGTCTGCCCCGATGTCCAGGCCCTGGATCCGATCCGCGACGCCGTCACGGGCCGTCAGGATCAGCACGGGCAGGGCGATCCCGGAATGTCGGATGGCCGCGAGCACGGCCATGCCGTCCTTCAGCGGCAGGCCCAGGTCCAGGATGGCCGCCGCGTAGATCTCCGTCTGCAATTCGCGCTCGGCCGCCTCGCCGTCCTTGACCCAGTCGACCAGGAATCCGAGTTGTCGCAGGCGGGCACGCAAGCCGTCGCCCAGCAACGGATCGTCTTCTGCAAGCAGGATGCGCATCAGGGAACTCCGATAGGACAGGTGTGAACCGGTCCGGGTTCAATCATCGTCATCATGATCCCGGTCGCCGTGGTGCGACCCCGGCACCGCGCCGGGGTGCGAGGGCGATGCCTGCCACTGGAACGCCCAGAAGGCCAGGACGGCGACGATCATCAACGCGGCAATGCCTCTTCGCGAACTGCGGATTCCGTCGGTCGGCTTCGCAGACCGGACTCCGGTGACCATGGTCTTCGCGAGGTTCTCGCGATGCAGCCAGGTTCCCAGCAGCACACCCGCGAGGTGCAGCACGACGACGGCCAGCATCAGGTTGGCCGCCAGCTCGTGCGACTCTTCGAGCCGCTCCCCGATCGCGCTGTTGTACACCAGCCAGCCGGTGGTCGCGACGATCCAGGCCAGGCCCAGCATGGCCACGATGGCCAACGCCCCCGCGGGGTTGTGCCCGGTGTGGTGCTCGGGCGTCCCTCGCAGAAGGCTGCGCACGTAGCGCGCCACCGCGGCGGGGCCGCGGACGAAACTCGAGAAGCGCGCCCAACGCGGGCCGATCACTCCCCAGACGATGCGGAAGGCCACCAGGCCCGCCATCGTGTAGCCGAGCGTGACGTGCACGGTGCGCCACGACTCGTCCTCCGCGGTGAGGTAGGCACCGACGAACGTCGCTGCCATCAGCCAGTGGAAGACGCGCAGGGGCGCGTCCCAGACGAGGACCGGCGCGGCGATCGCGTTCGTGTCTTCAGGTTCGGCGGACGCGCCTGTCGGGGACGTTGACGAGACATTCATGGAGTCCTCCTTGTCATGGCTGGCGCATCGGCGATGCACGCAGTCTCATGCGAGTGGGTGGGTTGCTTGCTTGCTTGCTTGCTTGAAGCACATCTTTGCGCGGCCACCTTATGGTTTTCTTATCACTCGCTAAATGTGCATTTAGCACATATGCTATACTTCGATCCCCGGCAGCGCCTTACTTCCTCCCTGACTGTCGGTCTCGACCCGGCCTCGCGCCGGGTCTCTTTTTTCCGCCGTGAGGGCGGTTTTCGGGTGTCAGCACTGTCTGAACTCGACCAAGCTGCCGATTCAACGATTTGGCGGAGGCTGATGGCGAACGCGACCGCGTTCTACAACTCGGCGTTCCTCTCGCGGCTGCTGACTGAATGCGCGGCCAGTGGTAACGAGAAAGCGCTCGCGCTCGTCACGTCGACGCCGCCGGTCGCCTGGCAGCACACCCACCTGAACGGGCGCTACACCTTTCGCGACAGAGACCAGCCCATCGATCTCGACGCCATCCTCCAGGGTCGATCCTGGAATGATGCAGTGGGCCTCGCGACGCTCGCTCGGCAATCACCCAGGCTACACGCTTGCCCGGCGGAGCCTTTCGCAGTTCAGGCTGAGAACCGCTGGATGCTGCCCCGAAGCATGACTTGCAAAGATCAATCATTCGACTATAGTCAAATGATGGAAAATAAAGAGATCATTCGCTCCCTCGCTGCCCTTGCCCATGACCTGCGCCTTGAGGTGTTCCGTGCCCTGGTGGTGGTCGGTCAGCAAGGCATCACGCCCGGCACGATGGCGGAGCATCTGGACGTGCCGGCGGCGACTTTGTCCTTCCACTTGAAGGAATTGACGAACGCTGGCCTCGTCACGCAGGAGCGTCAGGGGCGGAACTTGATCTACCGGGCTTCGTTTCAGCACATGAATTCGCTGATCGACTATCTCACCGCCAATTGCTGCCAGGGTGAGGCCTGCCTGCCCGCGTCAGCGACATCCTGCAAATTCTGACGGGGGTTCCCAGTGGAGCGCTTCCAGGCCTTTTCTGCTGCAAGCCAGGCAATTGGCGTCGTGAACCCATTGGCGCTCGAAACGCTCGCACACGTGGCACTGCCGACGGCCGGCTGCCGCAGCAAGGGTTGGGAAGAATTCGCTACCCCTGAGGCTCAACGGATGGATTTCGCCTTCACCGCCCGTGACAAGGCCGCGGGAGAAACCTGCCCGGCCTGGCCTGGGCCAACCTGTCACAGCGCATTGGGGCATGCCCGACCCAGCGGTTCTCGAACCCAAAGTCGCCGGTCGCCAAGCTCTTCTCGACACGGCAATCCTGCTCAAGCGTCGCATCGAGTCGAGTCGATGATGGCGCTGCCGTTGCCATCCACCGACAGGATATCCCTGCAGGCTGCGGCCCACTCGATCGGCCAGCAATCCTGAGCCTCTGCCCAAGACCATGACTACCCACGTCCTCATCCTCTGCACTCACAACTCCGCCCGAAGCGTACTCGCTGAAGGCATGCTCGAATACTGGGCAACGAAGCTCGGCAAGGAGGTGAGGGCGCACAGCGCAGGCAGCACTCCGAGCGGCCGCATCAATCCCTTCGCACTCGAAGCACTGCGCAATGCCGGCATCGACACGGCCTCGTACCGAAGCAAGAGCTGGGACGAGTTCAGTATTGACGGTGCACCTCCGCTCTCGGTCGTCATCACGGTATGCGACAGCGCGGCGGCGGAGCAGTGCCCCGTCTTCTTTGGGGGTACAGGGGGGCAACCGGTGAAGGTGCACTGGGGCTACCCCGATCCGTCGAACGCAGAAGGAGGCGACGAAGGCAAGCGCCGCGCGTTCGAGTTGACGCGTCAGGCGATCGGCTTTCGGATGCTGCAACTGCTGCAATTGCCACTGGACTCGATGACCCAGCCCGAGTTGCGTCACGCGCTGGCCGAGATCGGAAAGCGCTGAGGTGGACCTGCACCGCAAACTTGCTGCCGAAGCGCTGGGAACCGCCCTGCTGCTTGCCGTGGTGATCGGCTCGGGCATCATGGGCGAGCGCCTTTCGGGTGGCAATGTTGCCATCGCGCTGATTGCGAACACGCTGGCTACCGTGGGCGGCCTGTACGTCTTGATCGAGGTCTTCGGTCCGGTCAGCGGCGCGCATTTCAATCCCGCCGTCAGCGCCGTGATGATGTTTCGACGGGAGCTACCGAAGGCCTCGTTCGTTGCCTACGTTGCCGCCCAGTTGACGGGTGCGATGCTGGGTGCATGGCTCGCGCATCTGATGTTCGGTCTACCGATCTTGCAGTTCTCGACCAAGGTGCGCGGCGGTTCAGGCCAATGGATCGCAGAGGCAGTGGCCACTGCCGGCCTGCTACTGGTTATCCTTCGCGCGCCTGCAGGCCGGGCGTCCTCCATGGTTGCCGCCTACATTGGTGCGGCCTACTGGTTCACGTCCTCGACCTCGTTCGCCAACCCTGCCGCAGTTCTTGGACGTTTGTTCAGCGACAGCTTTGCCGGCATCGCACCAATCAGCGCGCCCGGCTTCATGCTCGCAGAATTTGCCGGCACCGCCATCGGCGCCGCCATTCACCTGGCACTCGAGGCGCCGACTCACCGGGCACGCCGTTCGAATGTCATCGATGCCTCGGGCGACACGGCCTCCGAGACGACTGAATGCGGTCGGCAGCCGATTGACTCAGAGATCCACCGCGCCGCAAGCTGATTCCAGATCTCTGCAAGGTCGACTCGACCTGTTCGATCGGCTCGCGGCTGGGGCGACGTCAAGGAAGCGCCGACGACACTCCCCTCCGCGTGACGCCGCCCCGTACCTGGTCGCCCGTTGCAGCGAGAGCCGGGGAGCCAATCAGCTAGCCGCCGATGAAGTGCATCTCGACGCGACGATCGGCGGCGACCGCCCTCTCGTCTCGGCCAAGGATCCTGGGGCGACGGAGTTCAGAGTACCGGTCGCTTCGTGCTGCCCAGATGCCGTCAAGGAACGCAGCGAGCTCCTCGTCGCTCGCGCCGCCGCGCAGCAGCGAACGAAGGTCGTGACCGTGACTCGCAAACAGGCAAAGGTAGAGTTGTCCGTCGGTTGACAGACGAGCACGCGTGCAATCTCCGCAGAAGGCGTTGGTTACGCTGGATATCAGGCCGATTTCCTGGCCGGTGCCCATGAATTCATAGCGCACAGCCGTCTCGCCATCGGTGACGGCGGGCAGGCGCGCGAGCGTTCCCATCTTTTCCAAGCGTTCCAGCACCGATCGCGACGGCAGGACGTCGTCGAGTCGCCAGCCATTCGTCGATCCGACGTCCATGAACTCAATGAACCGAAGGACGACCGCACGACCGTAACGTCGATGCAATGCGCGCGTCAGCGGGACGATCTGCTCATCATTGGCGCCCCTCTTGACGACCATGTTGACCTTGACGGGCTCGAAGCCTTCGGAGATCGCGGCGTCGATGCCCGCCAGAACGTCTTCGACGCCGACGCCAACATCGTTCATCGACCGGAAGACGCGGTCATCGATTGCATCCAGGCTCACGCTGAGGCGTGTGAGTCCGGCCGCCTTGAGTGCCTTGGCCTTGCGTGCCAGGATGGAACCGTTGGTGGTGAGCGTCAAGTCCAGCGGCTCGCCCGTGGGGGTACGAAGTTCGGCCAGCATCTCGACGAGTTGCTCCACGTTCTTGCGCACCAAAGGCTCACCACCAGTGAGCCGCAGCTTGCGAACGCCGGCGCCGACAAACACGCGTGCGGTGCGTGTGATCTCCTTGAAGCTTAGCAACGCCGACGGGGAGAGGAATTCATGGCCGTTGTCGAAAACCTCCTTGGGCATGCAGTAGCCGCAACGAAAGTTGCATCGATCCGTGACAGAGATTCGCAGATCCCTGAGAGAACGGCCGCGCTCGTCGATTCGATCCTGACCGGGAAGGAGCGCATTGCTGGAGGAGGCGATGGTCGCTTGAGGAACGGCACGTCGAAGGTCGCGGATTGGGAAGGTCTTCACGCGCGCCTTCGGACTTTCGTCAAGGACGTTGCACACAACGGCACTTGCTTTGAACACAGGTTCGGCAACCCGGGCTGCCTTCCTTCAGCCGAACAGAAATGGTCGGGCGCTGACCGACGGTGGACCACGATCAAGCGAACCGCCGATCCTTGAAGCTGACGGTGGCCTGCCATTCCTCGACGCTTCCGACTCGACGGATGCTGCCCCAGGTACCCTTGTAGTAGGGCACAACGTTGCGATCGACCCAGGAAGTCGTGACGTCGCCAGCGACACCCTTGATGTAGCCGAACAGCATGAAGGTCTGGTTCGCCTTTATCGCCTTGGAGGGATAGGCCATCGCGTAGGTGTTGCCGTAGTCGTTCCAAATCTCCACGACGTCTCCGCCCTTCACGCCGAGCTTGCCCGCGTCGTCGGGATTCATCTCAATGAACGCCGACGGGTAGCGACCCATGACGAAGGGGTTGTACTGGTCGTGGTAGGCGGTTTGCCACACTTCGTTGGCGCGCCCGTTGTTGATCCAGAAGTTGTGCTTCGCCTTCTGCTCGGCGACCGGCTTGGGCAGCCCGTTCCAGGGAGCGGGCTTGAACTCTGCCCGGCCATCCTTGGTACTGAACTTGCCGTCGGCATAGATCATTTCGGTGCCGATCAGCTTGTCGCCATCGACCCGTCGGATGGGCAACTGGACACCGTTGTTGCCGGCCTTGCGCAGCAACGCGTAGGTGGCCATGTAGCCGGTATCTCCACCCTGGCTGTCAATCGGCCCGACGCCGGGGCGCCCGGCCCGGCGGAAGCCATCGTTGAACGCATCCTCCTCGGTCGTCCATTCAAAGCCGTCGAACCGCCTGGCCATGTCGGCCCTGCCCTCGCGCCGGTACATCGCCTTGAGCGTGTTGGCAATGTCGGCAGCGATCAAGCAGTCCGCCTTCGCCGAACCCGGTGCATCCATGAACTTCTCCGAAAGGCGAAGTCGACGCTCGCCGTTCATCGAAGTGAGGTTGACCTCGCCCGGTTGCGCCGCCGGAAGCATCAAGTGGGCGGTCTCGGAGATCGTCGTGGGGTACAGATTCATCGCCGCAACAAACAGCCCGCCCTTGTTCTTGCAGGCGTCGTAGGCGACGTCAACCAGCTGGGCAGTGGTTGCGCCCCGGGCCTTGGCGATCGCATCCTTCACGATCGCGGCGCGCCGCTGCAGAACCACTCGGTGCTGTTCAGCGTTGAGCGACGTCTGGAACGGGTTGGTCCCCCAAAGCGTGTACATCAGCCCCTTGCCGGCGATGATCTCCTGGTCGATGTAGATCTTGGTGTCGCCCGGATACGGCGGACGCGTGTAACCCTCCTGGTGACCCCCCATGCGACATACCCCGGTACCTCGACGTCCGACGTTGTGCGTTGCGAGACCCAGGCTGACAAGCGCGCTCTGGATGACGTAGTTGTCGTTGCCCCAGATGATTCCCTTTTCGTAGGGATGGAACGTGCGCGGCCGATGGCCGCTGGCTTTCGGCTTGTAGGCCCACTCGGCGGCTTGGCGGAGCTTGTCCACGGAGATGCCCGTGGCCCTGGAGCCGTCCTCCAGCGACATGCGATTCGACTTCACGGCGTCGTCGAAGCCCCGCGTGTGTTCGGCGATGAAGGCCTTGTCATGCCACCCTTGCTCCACGACATGGGTGAACAGCGTGTTGAACAGTGCGGTGTCACTGCCAGGCTCGATGTCCAGGTGCAACACCCTGTCCTTGCCAGCCACCTGCTCGGCGATCGCCACTGTCGCGGAGCGACGCGGGTCGACGATGATGATCCTGGCGGCTTCGGCAGTCTCTCCAGGGAACCAATGCTTCTTCTTGTCGACCGTGCTGCCGCTCAGGTTGGGCACCCAGTGGTTCAGGAAGTAGTTGGTCTGTGTTTCGTACGGGTTGCACCCGGTGGCGAGGATGACGTCGGCAACCTGCGCGTCCTCGTAGCTGTTGTTCAGTTCTCCGACGCCCATGTCGCGCGTGGCGTGGCATTCAGAGTTGTAGGCGGGTCGGTTGTGGATGCGCACCATCGGCGTCTGGAGCGCCGTGAACATGAGCTTGCCGGTGCCCCAGGTGTTCTCGAAGCCACCGCCCGCGCCGCCGTGGTCGAAGCAGTCGTAGACCAGCCCGCTCGGGCCGTCCGCATCGAGGATCTTCTTGGTCAGCCCTGCGTAGAGCGCCAGAGCGTCGTCCCAACTGGTATCGAGCCATTGGTCGCCGATGTTGATCCGCGGACTCCTGAGTCGCTCCCGGCCGAGGCCGTCCCGCGAATACATGTACGAGGCCAGCTTGCCGCCCCGAGTCGACGATAGACCGCTGTTGACGCTGCATGCCTTGTCGGGAACCACCATGATGTTCCAGCGCTTGCCCGACCGATCGTGGATCGTGTTCGTCATGGCCGGCGTGAGGATGGCAGCCATCGGCGGCAACTGCTTCGTGAAGTCGAGGCCCAGCGCGTTCTGCCCGGGCGCACGTCCGCCTTCGCGATTGGCATCCCACTTGTAGACGTGGTACCCGCATCCGACGATGCAGAAGTGGCACGTCATGTTCGTCCTTGTTGCCTCCACCGGCGGGAGGCTGATCCGATCCTTGATCGTGGTTGTCATGATCGGCTCCTCAAAGCAGGTTGGCCTGGCGGCCGTAGAGAAGTCCGTCGATGCCTACCGCCTGGACGGTTCCCGTATTCGCGTCGAACTCGAGCAGCACGCGCGGCAAGTCCTCGGTAGCCTGGCCGGTGATCATCTGGCCACCCATTTCGGCATCGAACATGGAGAAGTGGCAACCGCACTTGAACGACTTCGTCTCCGGGGCATACGCGACCGGGCAGCCCATGTGGGTGCACATTCCGCTGTAGGCCACGATGTCACTGTTCGGGCCGACGCCGCCGGGCGCCGGCGAGCCCAGACGGATTGCGTAGCAATGCGAGGACAAATCGGGATACCTGAACGCGATCGCCTGGTTCAGCGGCAACGCGCTGGCCTTGCACACGGCGAGCCTCGGATAGGCGAGCGTCATTCCGGTCGCGGCATGCGCTGCTGCGCTTCGAGCAGTCGCGGCGCCTGCGGTCGAAATGCCCACGGCTCCGAGCGCGCCCCCCGTGCTCATCATGAAGATCCGCCGATTCAGAATTGGTTTTTTCATAGAGCTCTATTCGCCTGGGATGTTTGAACTGGCACTACGCTTCTCAAGAACTACCATGTCGCTCGCGTGCTTGATCAGACAGCGAGTTGGGGCATCTGCAGGCTGGCTCAGATGGCCCTCAGCCCGGCATGTGTCTCGCCTTTTGGAAGCATTTCAGCGGTTCCGCCGGGCAAGCACGTCGCATGCAAAGGCGGTTTGATGGTTCGACGTGCTCGCGTCCAAAGGATCGACGATCGCAGCACGGGTCGGGCACCGAGCCCTGTGCGAGTACGCGCGGCGAAGCCCGATATTGAACATGCCGTCGAGCGCTGGCATGACGGTGATTTGTTTAGACAGTTCTATGTTTCGATACTTTTCGAAACCAACTGCTGCGAACTCTAAGGATCGCGATGGCACGCGTCAATCACCAACCCTGGCGCCCTCCCTAGTGTTGGGAGCGATCGGGCTTCGCAAAGTGGCGTTGGTACAGGAAGAGGGAGGACGCAGGGCGAAGAGGCCCTCTCCCCGATAGTTCAGCTGATGCGGCGCGCGGTGCGTACGGAGTTCGAACGCCCGGCCGCGTGCCTGGAGGTCCTCACGCTGCGCGCTGACTGCGTCGAACGGTCTTCCGGGCTCCTGGAGCTTTCGCGACGACCGGCTTGGTCACCACGCCCTTTGCTGCAGCAGGCGGCTTGAGTGCCACAACCTTTGCCTTCGCCTTCGCCTTCGATTTCGCAAGCGCCAGCCGCTCCAATCGCGCCTCTGACAGTTGCGCGGCTTTGGCCGCTGGCTCCGCCGCACAACAGCTGGTCATGACAAACATGACTGCCTGTTCGATGGTTTCATATTTCGCGAAATAGATAACTCTTCGGCCTTCGGTACGGCTGTCGACCAGCTCGGCGTTGGCGAGTTCCTTGAGGTGGAAGGACATGGTTGCCGGCGCGACGGCAAGATTCTCGTTCAGCATGCCCGGCGTCATGCCCGTCGGCCCCGCCTGTACGAGGGCGCGAAACACCTCGAATCGGTTCAGGTGGGCCAATGCCGCTAGACACTTGACCACATGCTTGGCGTCCATCTTCATTCTCGGCTTTCTTTGCTGGATTCCCCCCAGGGATCGCCGATTATTGTCGTTGTCGTTCAAGCCCGTTGGTTGTGTGGGAAGCCCTGGGATGGTGTGTCACCTAGGCGACAACTGTCCAGGCGTTGGCAGCGGCCACGACAAAGCGCTGAACGCCCTGGGTGTCCAGGGCCGCCAGGCAAAGCCGGCCTGAACGAAGCAGGTAGATGCCCATCTCCGTGCGCAGGCGGTCGATCACCTCTGGGGGAATCCCCGAGAAGCAGAACAAGCCCTTCTGGGCTTCGAGCCGTTCGCAACCGACCGGCACTCCAGCCTCGTGGAAACCCTCAATCACGGCGCGTCGCATCGCGCGAACGTGCCGAGCCATGGTGTCCAGCTCGGCTTTCCAGGATTCGAGAAGTGCTGGATCCTCGAGCACCCGCACGATCAACGCCGCGCCGTGGATGGGCGGCGTGGAATAGTTCGTGCGGACGATGCGCTGCATCATGCTCCCCACCCGATGCGCTTCGGTCGGGTCGACGCAGGTCACGTTGAGTGTGCCAACGCGCTCACCGTACAGCGAGAAGGTCTTCGACAGGGAATGCGCCACCAGCGTCGGGATGCCTCGTGCCACGAACATCCGCAGCGACCGCACATCCTCGTCCAGCCCATCCCCGAGGCCTTGGTATGCGACGTCGTGCACCGCGATCAGACCCTTCTCGACGAAGATGTCCGCCAGTTCCTCCCACTCCGGGGCAGAGGGGTCGAAGCCGGTCGGGTTGTGGCAACTGGTGTGGAGGACGACGATCGACCCGTGGGGTGCATCGTCCCGTAGCGTCCGCGCCATCCCGGCGAAATCCGGCACACCGGTGACGGGGTCGACATAGGGGTGTTCATGAACTTCGAACCCCGCGGCCTCGAAGATCTGGGGATGGTTGCCCCAGGTCGGTCGACCGATGTAGACGCGCGCTGCAGGCATGAGGGCGTGGAGCAGGTCGGCGGCGATCCGCAGCGCACCCGTACCTCCCAGCGTCTGGAGGGCTGCCAGCCGATGCCGCAGGGCATCCGCCAATTCACGGCCGAGCAGCAGTTCGCGGTCGGCGCGCAGCAAGCGCTCGTCACCGGTCATCGCCTGGTAGTCCCTTGGCCTGGCTTCCGCGGCCAGAGAGATCTCGGCGTCGCGCACCGCTCGCATCAACGGCACTTGGCCATCGGAATTCACGAAGGTTCCGCAAGCCAGGTTCATCTTCGCGGTGCGCGGATCCCCGCGGAAGCGCGCCAGGAGCGCCACGGTTGCATCGAGGGGCTGTGCGATTGCGGCCGCGAAGGGAGACATCAAGGGTGAGTGCATGCTTGCTCCTGGCTTATCCACGGGCGCCGGCGACGTAGTCGGCGGTGATCTGATCGCGTGGCGCTTCGAAGACCTGCTGACTGTGGCCGAACTCGATCAGCGAGCCCGCGCTGTCACGCAGCCAGAAGAACGCGACATAGTTGGCGATCCGCCGGGCCTGCGCCAGGTTGTGCGTGACGATGACGACCGTGAATCGGTTGCGCATGCGCACGACGAGATCCTCGACCACTGCCGACGAAAGGGGATCCAGCGCGCTGCAAGGCTCGTCCATCAACAGGACCTCGGGTTCCAGCACCAGAGCGCGCGCGATGCACAGCCGCTGCTGCTGGCCGCCCGACAGCGACAAGGCCGACAGATGCAGCTTGTGTGCCACCTCCGCCCAGAGGCCGACGTCGCGCAGTGCCTGCTCCATCCGACCTTCACGTTCCGATTTCGATCGCATCCCATGCTCACGCAAGGGCATGTCCAGGTTCGCCGCGATCGACATCGGAAACGGATTGGGCCGCTGGAACACCATGCCCACACGTCGGCGCAGTTCGCGCACGTCGAAGCTGCCTCGACGGATGTCGCGGCTCTCCAGCAGCACCTCGCCGCTCACCTCGCTCCCTGGCACGAGGTCGATCAAACGATTGAGGCAACCCAGAAACGTCGTCTTGCCGCAGCCGGATGGACCGATCAATGCCGTGATGCACCCGCGATGGATGGTCGCCGACACGTCCCGCAGCACCGTGTCGCCCTTGTAGGCAACGGTCAAGCCCTGAACCTGGAGCGCCGCCTCCGGGCTATCACAGGCGACGCACTCGAATCCGCCGACAGTGAATGGAACGTCGGTGCGTCCGACATCGTAGAAAGCAGGCCGCGCAAGCGTGGCCGGAGCGATGGTGGTGGTCATTCCTTGATACCTCTAGCAAGCAAGCGGTCGCCGAGCCAATAGGTCAGTCCATTGATGAGACCGATCAGGGTGATGAGGACGAGCGCCGTTGCGCACGCGGGGCCCTCGGCGCCGGCGATGTTCATGGTCAGGTCGTAGATGTGGACGGAGAGCGCACGCCCGGAGTCGTGGAGCGAGGTCGGCATGCGGTCGACGTAGCCGCTCGTGAACACGAGTGCGGCTGTCTCGGCCAGCGCGCGCCCCGTCGCCAGCACGATGCCCAATCCAATGGCAGGGGCAGCCGCGGGAAGCAGCAACTTACGAAAGACGGCGATGCGCGACATGCCGAGCGCCACGGCGCCCCGGCGCCAGTCTTCCGGAACCTGGCTCAGACCGGTCTGCACGGTTCGCACGAACAGCGGCAATGCCATGCATGCGAGCGTCAACCCGCCGGCATAGATGGAGAACCCGAGGCCCAGCGTGACGCAGAAGAACGCATTGCCGAAGAGCCCGAAGACGATCGAAGGCACGCCTGCCAGAACGTCGAGGCTCAGTCCAATGCCGCGCCCCAGCGCGCCGTGGCGGCGCGAGAGTTCGCACAGGACGATGGCGGTCCCAAGCCCGATCGACACGACGGCCACGAGCGCCACGGCCAGGATGGAGAGCGTCGAGGCGATGATCGGCAGGACGCCCCCTGATCGACCGCTGTGCGTCGGCGCTCCAGTCAGGAAACCCCACGACAGGTAGTGCACGCCGCCGACGATCAACTGCCCCAGCATCCACGCATAGGGCACCAGTGCCAGCAACGCGATGCATGCGACCGCGTGCATCAGCGGCGAGCGGTCGCGATCGGAATGAATGACCAGGTCACCCATGACTGTCTCGGGTCAAGTACTCGGCAACGAGCATCAGCCCGCAAACGATCACGATCAACACGACGCCTGACGTGTAGAGCGCCGCGCGGTGATTGCCCATTGCGTACGCCATCTCGAGGGCAATGTTGGCGGCCAGCGTGCGTATCGGGTCGAATACGCTCTGCGGCACCTGGACGATGTTTCCGCTGACCATGAGGACAGCCATCGTCTCGCCCAGCGCCCGTGCGAGCGCAAGCACGATGCCGGAGAGAACCCCGGCGCGCGCACCGCGCAATGCGATGCGCAGCGCCACGGTGTCACGCGACAGGCCTAGCGCATGGCCGCCGAGGATGTGAGTGCGAGGCACGCGCGCGAGCGCCGCGCGAGACGTGAGCGCAACCGTCGGCATGATCATCAGTGCCAGAACGAGGCTGCTGACGAACAGGCTGGCGCCCGGCGGATGACTTTCGGCGACCAAGGGAACCAGCGACGTGAGTCCCCAATAGCCGTAGACGACTGAAGGAATGCCACCGTAGACGCCCAGCAGCCGTCGATAGTGCAAGGCCATCCGTTCAGAGGCCTGGAAGTGGCACGCGAGCGCGATGGCTATCCCCACAGGCACGGCGATCAGCAGCGCCCCGATCGACGATGCCAACGAGCCAGCCAGCATGGGTGCGAGCCCGAACATGCCCTCGACGGGGTGCCAGTCGCCGTCACTCAGGAAACGCCACAAGCCGATCTGCGACGCCGCCGGCCACGCGCCCCGCACGACGAAGGCCGTGACGACGAACAGGACGGCCCCCGACGCCAGGGCCATCGCCCCGAGCATCGCGATGGTCGCCTGCTCAATGCGACGCGACGACGGAAACAAAGAACTGCTCCTTCACGAGGTCCTGCACGCCACTCGACTGCGAGAACTCGATGAACTGCTTCTCCAGGGGTGTCGGCGCGCCTTTCGTCACGAGGTTCAACGTGCGCATCAGTGGATACGTGCCGTTCTTCACGTTCTCGACCGATGCGACCACGCCCTGGTTGGCCATCAGCTTGATGGGAACGCCTTGTGACGCCTCGAACTCAGCGGTGCCGATGGACACGTAGCCGATCGCGCCGCGGTTGGCGGAGACGGTCTTGATGCCTTGTTCGTTGTCGCCGACGACGACATGCGCCTTGATCTGGCTGTTCTGCAATTTGTAGAAATGGAGGAAGAGTTCGAGCGTCGAACGACCCTCGGCCTTGTTGACGATGGTGATTGGCAGGTCGGGGCCGCCCAGTTCCTTCCAGTTGCGGATCTGGCCGGTGTAGATCGCGACGACCTGCTCGCGGCTCAGGTCTCGAACCGGATTGGACTTGTGCAAGATGATGCTCACGCCATCCAGTGCGATGCGCCAGGCCGTCAGGTCGTGTTCGTCCGGGTTGAGTTCGCGCGACACCATGCCAATGTCGGCCAGACCTTGGCGAGCGTCGTTGACCCCGCGGGCCGAGCCGCCAGCCTGGACGTCGATCTGAATGCCGGGGTGCTGGCTCTCGAACCGCTTTCCGAGTTCCGCCGCAAGGGGGGCGACCGTGCTGGCCCCCGTCAGCACGAGCTTCTGCTGCGCGGCGCCGGCTGTTGATGAAAGTGTGAAGGCAACGGCACCGACGAACGAAATGAAGTGCTTGCGAGTCAGTCGTGTCATCAATATTTCTCCCTGAAATTGAAGAATGAACGGTGGGGCAGGTGCGCGAGGTGTCAACGAGCGCAGGGTCAGCTGAAGTCGTGCCGCCAGACCAGCGTGAAGATCTGTCGCGTTGGCACGCTTCCGTACACCGACCCTTGCGGGCCGCCGTTGGCGAGCCACTGAAGGTAGAACTCATTGGACGATCGAGCTCGGTAGCGCACTTCGACCCACGCTTGGCGACTGCGGTCCGCGAGGCTCTGGCGCAGATAGGCCGACATGTCGACGCGGTCGATGGGCACGTCGTTCCAGCGGGCCTGCCAATAGAGGTTGTCGCGCGAGGGCGGATCCTGGACGTCGCTGGCCCACAGAAGCACGGCGCCAACTGCCGGCGCACCGAGCGATTCCAGCTGCTTCCAGCTCTGCGCGCTCAACCCGGCTCCGTTGTGGGAGTACTCCCCGGTCAGGGAAAGCTTGTTCGGGAACGTCCAGGTGGCGCCCACCGTTGAACGGTGCAGGAAGGATCCCGTGGATGCCAACCCCAGTGCCTCCTGCTCCATCGTCGGTGTGTGGCCGCCGGACCATTCCGCGTAGGCCACGAGCTGCTGGCTCAGGAGGGTCGTCGCTTGGAGCGCCCACTGCGGCGCATGATGTTCCTGCAAGTAGATCGTCGCCTGGGGCTTGAGGTCGCCTGTCAGCTTCTGCGTCCACGTCAGAAGTGCCTGGCTTTCCCGGTTCGTGGCGCCAAAGTCCGCAGTCAACGGGCCGGTCTGGTCGGCGTTGCGCAGGCGCGGGGCGAGCAGAAGCGAGGCAGCGCCAGTATCGAAAAACCACTCCGTCCTGGCGGCGACGATGCCAAGTCGGTCGGCACGAAGTGCGTTGGGATCGTAGGAGAGGATGGAACGCAGCGCGTGAGGCTTGAAGAAGTCGCTCGGGCTATAGCCTTGCGCGACACCGTTGCGGACGTTCATGCGACCGAGGGCGATCAACCATTGAGGCGCGAGCGCGCCGTTGATATACAGCTCGCGCAGCGAGTTCACCTGTCTGCCGCTTCCTGGTTCGTTGAGCGGCTGCTTTGCATCGAGGCGATCCGAGAAGTCAAGGTGCCAGCCTGTCGGCCCATCCAACTCGCCGCGCACGTCGACGCCCAGCACTGCCGACCTCAGCTTGCCCGAAGCAATGTCACGTTCCAACGCCGCCTCGGTGAACACATGGACGGCAGCCTTGTCAGTGGCCGCAACCGGCGTCCGGTCGGCAAGACGCAACGCGTCATCGACATCCGCCTGGGCACGCGCTCCAGCCATTCCGGCACACAGGCCGGCGAGGATCAGGGCCGAACGCATGCTTCATTCATCCTTGAATCGCGGCAGGTAGTCGCGTTGGAACCAGGCGTCAGGAATCGCCCTGGCACGATAGTTCGTGTAACGCATGACCGTCACCCACTTGCTGTTCAGCCCGTCGATGATCACCACCTCGGTAGGACGCTCCGCACCGAGTTGCTGTTCGTAGCGCCGGTAATAGGCCGTCTTCAGCAGGCTGTTGCTTTCGCTGTAGAAGCGCGCCTTGATCGGCGCATGCGTCGTCGCGTCGACCCACATCTCGATGCGGTCGTAGGTCACGTCGGCCGCCGTTGCCTTGAGGTCGAGCCGCACGCTGTGGCGCATCTGCTGGCTGCCGTCCTTGACGTCCTCCTCAGCTCCGACGCTCGCTGTGTAGTCGTTCGCCAGGTTGACCGTGAGAACATCACCGTTGGACGCCTGCCCCAGCAAGCGCTGTTGAGGCGAGATCCGCACGCTCGCCTTTGTCGACGCGTCGTAGAACCACAGGTCGTTGCCGTTCTTCAGCATCAGCTTGCCGATGTCTCGCGCCGGCGCTTCGTAGCGGATGAGGCTTCGGTACTGGCCCGCCGCCCGGTCGATCTTCGAATAGACAGTCAGTTGCGTACCCGGCTCGGCATTCGGTCCGTCGCGATAGTCGGTCAGGGCCACGGAGATCGCGAACGGCTCGGCGGGATTTCGGATGGCATCGCTCGCAGCGAGGAGCGCGTGAGCGTCGGGGGTTGCCGATGCAGCCACCTGCGCTGCCGTCAGCAGGGCGAAACCGATCGCCGAAGGCAGCCAGAAGCGCAGGCCCCGACGATGGGCGATCAGGGTGGCGTCAGACATGGCGCAAGGCCTCGACGACGTTGAGCTTGGCTGCACGCCGCGCTGGCCACCAGGCCGACAGCACGGCGACTATGGCAATGCCCAGTCCGGTCGTGGCGATCATGACGCTCTCACCCCAGACACGCACGACGAAGGGAACAGGGTTTGCCCACCCCGGTGGAGTCCAGGTCAGGCCGCTCACGTTGATCGTCGAAGCGACGGACACCGCGATCGCAACACCGGCTGCCGCGCCGATGACGCCCAGCACCAACCCCTCCATGACGAAGAGGCGCCGAACGCCCGAACGCCGCTGGCCGATGGCTCGCAGCGTTCCGATCTCGACGGTGCGCTCCATCACGGCCATGCCCATGGTGTTGGCGACGGTGAACAGCACGATCGCTCCGATGAGGATTGCGATGAAGCCGAAGATCGTGCGGAACATCAGGATGGCCTGTCCGAAAAACGGGTAGATCTCCCTGAAGTCACGGATCTCGAGTGCCTCACCCGGCGCTGCCAGGCCGGGTGAGGCCAGCAATTCTGCAAGCCGCGCCTTCGCCGCCGGCAGCATGCTCGTCTCCCTGAGTTGCACGACGATCGCCGTCACCTTGGGTTCGTCGTGCCCGAACAGCAGCTTCTGAGCCTGCGACAGGTGCATCGCCACATAAACATCGTCCAGTTCCTTGGTGCCCTGGTTTTCTGCGCGCACGACGTTGAGCGGCGAGACGTTGGGAGCACCGCGGGCACTCGCGGCCAGCAGCTCGAGATGTGCGGACGACGCCGAGGTCGCCGCAGGCGTCACTCCGTCCGTGAGCGCCAAGATGTCGGCCGGCATCGCGCCGGTGGCAGCGGATGCGCTGGTGGACTGGGACGGTGTCGCCGTCGGCTTGGGACACGTCACGGAGGTGGGCAGCCGGTCGCACAGTTGCAGCACGCGGGCCACACCGATTCCGATCAACGCGGCATCGTCGGCCGTACCGGTGAGCGGCGACACCTTCGGCTTCTGGAAGGTACCGTAAGCGTTCCAGCGATGCAGTGCATCCTGGCCCTCGGTCTCGAGCCCGGTGACCAGCACCGTGCGTGAGATCCCTTGCTCGAAGTTGCCCGCGACGCCGCCGAGTTGGAGCGTCGGCGTCACGACCACCACCATCGGTCCGAGCATCGGGTCGCGTCTGATGCGGTCCATGACACCGCGGAAGTCACCGATGCCGTATGCGCCCGGGTTGCCGCTCCCAAACTGGAAATAGTCGCGGCGCATGATCTGCAAATGGCCGCCCCGTTGGACGTAGCCGGTCTCGAGGGTATAGGTGATATCGCGGCTGTACCCGCCGAACAGCAGGATCGTGAGCACGCCCAGCACCATGGCGGCCAGCGTCGCCAGAGATCGACGGCGATTGCGCAAGATGTTGCGCAGGGCGATGGAGAACTGCTTCATGCGGCGCTCTGCTCTGCGACAAGACCCGAAGGGCTGGGCGCACGCTCGGACGGGTTGTCTTCGCTTCGGTGCACGCTCGCGATTCGCCCATCGCGAATGTGGATGGCATCGTCCGCCTCCGCCAGCACCCGCGGGTCATGCGAGGACACGACGAACGACACGTGACGTTCCCGTTGCATGCGACGCATCAGCGCGATGATGGCGTCGCCCGTCACGCTGTCGAGGTTCGCTGTGGGTTCGTCCGCGAGGACGAGCGAAGGCGCCGTGACCAGCGCGCGAGCGATCGCGACGCGCTGCCGCTGACCGCCGGACAACTGACCAGGGAGATGATGTCCCTTGTCTGCCAGCCCGACGGCCTCGAGCATTTCGCGCACGGCTTGCTGGCGGCGCGCCTTGGGAGCGTGAGCGAGCACCAGCGGGTACTCGATGTTCTCGTAGGCAGTCAGCACGGGCAGGAGGTTGAAGTTCTGGAAGACGAACCCCAGGCGCTGGAGGCGGAAGTCGGCCAGCGCGTCGTCAGCAAGCTCGTAGACGTTGATGTCTGCTACGCGCACTTCGCCCTGGTCGGGTGGATCGATGCAGCCAATCAGGTTGAGCAAGGTCGATTTGCCGCTGCCCGACGGACCGGCGATCACGGTGAAGCGATCTGCCCGGATGTCCAGGTCGACGTCGGTCAGGGCCGCCACGGCCACGGCGTCCATGCGGTAGGACTTGCGGACGCCACGCAGGGTCACGAGTGCCATTCGTTTCTTCTTTGGAGGGAGGAGATCAATTGAGCGACAGATGCAACCATCTGCGCACCGTCGCTGGTGCAAATCAGGAGCAGCACTTCGACTTGGTGGTCGAAGCCAGCAGGTCGGTCAGCGACGGGTTCTGTTGCGCGAGCTGGCGCTCGAAGCGATCTACCTCGTCCTTGAGGGCTCGATGTTCGCCGACCTGGTCCGCGAGAGCGGGACTGATCTCGACGTGGAGCGCGAGGCGCGTGACAAGCTCGGCGACCGCGCGGTCACGTTCGGAGAAGCTGCCGATCTGGGAGAAAAGCGTGGTGGTTGTCATCAGAGGTCCTTCAAGATGGGGAGGGCTAGGGAATGGTGTCTCGTCCGTGGCAGGCACGTTCATTGGTGGGCGACGATGACCTGGAACACCTGCGCAGCGATGATGGCGCCGAGCAGACCGATGGCCAGGTGCCAGAAGAAGATGCGCAGCCGAACCAGCGGCAGCACGGCCATGATGGCCGGCACGGTCATGATCGAACCAGCCGTCAGGTAGGCCAGCGCCGCGGCGGGCGTCATGCCCAGCGAGACCAGGCCCTTCACGACCGGCACGGCGGAGATGCCGTTGATGAAAGTGGGAATGCTCAGCAGAACGGCCATCGGGATGGCGAATGCGTTGCCCGTGCCGATCCAGCGCGAGATCTGGGCGGCAGGAACCTGTGAGGCAATGAGGCTCTCCAGCAGGAAGGCGAGCACCATCCAGGGCATGATGAAGCGCGTGGCGTGCAAGGTCTCTTCGACGAAGATCTTCCGACGCACTGGTTCTTTCCAGAACTTCCAAACGGGGTCGAGTACCGCGCCCGCGTCCACCCGACGCGCGGCGAACTGCTCGCGTAGCGGCGCCTGGAATGCGCCCATTCGTTCGAGCGCCAGTGTCACGAAGCCTCCGAGGAGAGCCATGAACAATGCCGCTGCAAGTCGCGCGAACGCCAGCTCTGGTCCCAGTACGCCCCAGGTATAGATGAACAGGTCGGGACTGATCACGGGCGATGCGATCCAGAACGCCATTACCGCGGACAGAGGCACGCCAGCCCTCAGCAGAACCGCCATCAACGCGACCACCGAGCAGGAGCACAGCGGCGTGAGCACGGCGACCAGGGTCGCGAGCAGGATCATCAACGCCGGCTTGCCGCGAAATGCGCGCGTGACCAGCAGGTCGATGCTCGCTGCCTTCGTGTAGCCCGACAGCGCGAAAGATGCGGCGAGGTAGGGCGACAGCGTCAACAGGGACCAGCCCGCTTCTGCGAGAGTATGGCCAGCCAGCGCCGGCGATGCCACCGCCACCGCCAGTACGACCCCAACAGATAGCAGCGTGCCCCAGCCGATGCTTTCGAGCCTGGCGCGAAAGGCGTTGCGCCGGCATTCAGTGCCGCAAGCTATCGCGGAGGTGTCAGTCGCGGACATGCTGGAGGTCTCCCAGGTCGTTTGTGTATGGAGCTTCGAGAGGCGAATCGATCACGTCTCAGGCGATTTCGGACTCGGATGGGCAGTTGGCAATGGCGATCGCCGCTTTCAGCTGTTCAATCCCATTCGGGCTGTTCGTTGTCTGCGGCGTGGTCGTTGCGACCACGTTGATGCGCGCTTGGCGAGTACCACCGCCGGCGAGCACCCATCGCGGTTCGCAGAGGTGCGCGAGTTGCTGTTCGCCATAGCTCGTCGCGAAACGCAGATCGCGACCCGTGCTGAGTGCGACACGCATACCGGGGATCGGATTGAGCGCCGGGCCAACGTCGGTACGGCCTCGCTTCAGGAAGTGCGCGATGTCCCAGCTCTCGTAGCCCCGCTCCGAGACCGTATCGACCCAGCAATGCCAGTCGTCGCACTCCTGCGGCTTGCCCGCCTCGAAGAAGTAGCCGATGTAGTAGGCGCTGCGGATGCCGGCCGTGCGGAGCAGTCTGACGAACGCGACGTTGATGTCCAGGCAGTTGCCCACCAGCAGGTCGCAGGTCAACGGCAGATCCGAATTGGTGCCGTGCTGGTAGCGATACTTCTTCTTGAGACACTCGACAATCGCCTCGACCCGTTCGTGTTCGCCCATTCGCGCCAGGCTCAAGCCCTCGCACACTTCGACCGCGTCGGCGCCGGGGCAGAAGCAGGCCATGTCCGTTGCATCGAAATGCGCATCCGCGCACACGCCCGCGGGGATCGAGACCTGCATCGAGAAGTGACTGCCGGCAAAGCGCTCGGTCGGCGCAACGAAGAGCGCCTCCTGCTGGACGTTGGCGGCAGTTACCGACTCGAACTGCCAGCAGCAAGGGATCTCCATGCCGATCGAACGCTGGGTCGCCGTGGTGGGCGGCACGGGGATCGCGAGCGCCAGGGCATCCTCCGGCCAGCGGTCTTCCAGGAAATGGTTGGTGAGGCGGTACGTGGTCATGGGTCGATCGGTCAGAGGACGTGAAGATGCGAGAACGACAGGCGTTCTTGGTCAGCTGATGTAGCGGGAGAACACGCCGAAGATTCGTTGTTCGTCCTCCAGCAGGGACGCATCTCCGCGGTACATCTTCATCATCCGGTTTTCTTCCCAGGTGAAATCGAAGTAGTCGGGAAGCAGCTTCTCGAGCTGATCTTCGGAAGCCTCGATGACCAGCGGTCCACCGCCTGCGCGTTGCCAGGCGGTGGCGATGACGGCCCGGGCGCTGTCCATGTCCTCCGCGAGTACCGGCCCGACAACCATCGCCTTCGGAATCTGGCGGACGATGGTGAAGGCAAGGGCCCGGCTGCCTTCCCGCAGGACGGTGCAGCTCGCGCCGGCGGAGACGAAATGGCGGAAGAGCGGTGCTCGGCTGGCGCGGAATACGGTCTCAGCCAGCGCGTCGACCGGTGCCCAGTCTTCCGCAGGAGAGCTTGCATCCAGCGTGTGCAGCGACTCGTTCACCAGGAACGATTGAGCGGCATTGATCACAGCGCGACGGTAGGTCACCAGCGGCTTGAATCCGGCGCCGGCTTGATAGAGTCGGATGACGCGACGGGAGGCATACAGGATCTGCAGGCGTGCGATCTGGTTCAGGTAGTCGCTGTACTTGATCGCTTCGTCGAAGTAGTTGATCTTGTCGCGCAGCCTCGAGTCGATGAGGTTGCTGTGGCCATAGAGGATGCCGTTGCCGGCAACGGTGGCCAGGCTGATGCCGATCAGTTGACCATCGAGCACCAGCTTGAACATGCATTGGCTCGAGGTGTCGAAGAGAAACGCCAGGTCGTCGTGCGTCCAATCGACCCAACCCTCGCGGTAGTAAAGCGCGAGCATGTCGGGAATATCACGACGCGATGCGAGCTGGAGCTGCGTCAGGAGCTTTCCGCCACCCATGACGCGACCGGCGATCTGTGCGATGAGTTGGGACATCAGCGATCCTTCACGGAAGAGGTTTCGAAGAGGCTTTTGGCGTCGGCCATCGCGACGATGAATTCCAGCGATCCGGCCGGCGTGCCGTCGACAGAAAAGGCGCCGCTGCACGACGCGAAGCCGGCAGTAGATCGTCCGAGTCGAAGCTCGAACTTCACCACCTGGCCCGGGAACACGGGGCGCGCAAAGTTGCAGCGCCGGATGCCAGCCATGACACCGACCCGGTCCTGCTGCGAACTGTCATCCCTGTGGCGATGGCCGGCCACGAGTCCAGCGCCGGCGATCTGCGCCGCTGCTTCCACGAGGAAGATGGCAGGGACAATCGGAGCGCCTGGGAAATGACCGGCGAGGCCAGATTGGTCGCTTTTCCAGCACGCCGTACCGTCGAACCGGTCGTCGGCAAGAACGGTGACGCTCGTTGCGAAAAGGATGTCGCCGCGGTGCGGAATCAACTCATGGAGTGCGTGCCCTTCGAAGTGATGGCAGACATTCACACAGGCGTCCACGGACGATTCGAGGGTCTGCATCGCGGTCACCAATCCGCCCGGTGTGCAATGAGCGACACATTGGTGCCCCCGAACGCGAACGAGTTGGACATCACTGCCGAGAGCGGTGCACCGTGTCGCGCCTGGCCGGGTACGTAGTCCAGGTCGCACTGCGGATCCGGATTCACGAGGTTTGCTGTCGGCGGCAGGGAGCCTGTCCGCATGGCTTCGAGCGCGATGGCGAACTCGAGTGCACCGCCGGCACCGATCAGGTGGCCGTGCATGGACTTCGTCGAACTGACCGCCAGGCTTGCAGCATGCGACCCGAAGGCTTCCTTGATCGACTCCGTTTCTGTCACGTCTCCTGCCGCCGTGGCTGTGCCGTGGGCATTGACGTACTGAATGTCGCTCGGCGAAAGGCGACACTCGTTCATCGCCTGGCGGACTGCGGCCACCTGCCCTCCGCGCGAAGGCAGCGTGATGTGGCTGGCGTCGCTCGAGATGCCATAGCCGGCCACGATGCCGCGCGAACGAGCTCCACGGGAGCGTGCGATGTCCTCGCGCTCCAGCACCAGTGCCGCCGCGCCCTCGCCGAGCACGAACCCGCTGCGATTCTTGTCGAAAGGCTTGCAGCTCGATGCAACGTCGATTGCGTCCGGACGTGCCATGACGCGCAATGCGTTCCAGGCCGCGAATGCACCGGGCGTCAGGAAAGACTCGGTTCCAATGACGACGACGGCATCGACGTATCCATGACGGATGGCCCGTACTGCCTCGCCCAGCGCGACCGCGGACGATGAGCAGGCCACGGTGAACGTGCTGGTCGGCCCGCGCAGGCCTTGCTCGATCGACAGCCAGGAGGCCGCGGCGCTAGGCATGATCCGCGGAACCGTGAGAGGGTGCATGGAGGCCGCATCGCCTTTCTCGACGCCATGGATCCGAGCGAAGAGTCGTTGGTACAGCGGATCCAGCGAATGAGCACCCCCGAGCCCTGTCCCGACGTAGACGCCCACGCGGGCGCGGTCGAGCGCTGACTCGACTTGAGACCAGTCATCGAGACCGGCGTCTGCGAGCGCCTCGCGTGCCGCGGCCAATGCCAATTGGGTTGCCCGGTCGAGCCCCGCCTCCATTCGCCCGACGCGCGCATCGAACCTTGAGGAAACGACTGCAGCAAGTGCGCCAGGAATCAATGTCGCGATGCGTTCGTCGGCAATCGGGGCTACGGCGGATCTGGCGGAAAGGAGATGTTCGAAGGTCTCACCGAAAGACAGTCCGAGTGGCGTCACCGCCCCGATTCCGCTGACCGATACGCGATTCATGACAGGCCCCCTACGTCGCGCGGAGTCAAACCGCCTGAGCGGTCACGACCGCCGCGCTCGGAGCAGCAACGTCGGCAGGAAGCTGCAGTGCGATGAATTCGGCGATCTGGTCGAGCGTCATGTCCTTGAGCGCAGCCACGTCGTCAATGTGAACGCCAGACTTCTCCTCGACATCCCAGAGCATCTCGATCATCGATAGCGAGTCGATGTCCAGGTTCTCGATTCGCTGGGAGCCGTCGGATACGGCCTCGGGTGAGAGTCCGGCCGTCTGAGTGAAGTAGGTGAACATCGCCTGCTTGATTGCGGCGATCTGGGTAGCTTGAGACATGAGGCAACTCCTTGGCGACTCGCCGAATCTCGGCGTGGTGAGGGGACGAGGATCAGGCGAAAGCGACGAGCGCGGGCGCCATCTCTGCAGGAGGTGCCAGGCCCAGGAGGGTGAGCACCGTGGGGGCGACGTTGGCCAACGATCCGCTCTGTGATGTCAGTGCCGGCGCCAGTCCACGCGGGTCGGCGACGACCAGCGGAACCAGGTTGGTGGAATGCGATGGCAGTGGCCGTCCGTTGTCGTCGAGCATCCGGTCGGCATTGCCGTGATCGGCGATCAGGACGAATGTCCAACCATGCGCCTCCGCTTGGGCCCACAGACGCGCCAGTTCGCCGTCGACGATTCCCGCGGCCTTCAGGGCGGCGCCAAGGTCACCGGTGTGCCCGACCTGGTCAAGGTTCGCGAGATTCGCCACCAGCACCCGAGCATCCGGGTCTGCCATCCGTGCTGCGATGCCGTCGACCAGCGCGTGCAAGCTCATCGCAGGGTGTGCGGCAATCTCCGACTCGGGTATCGAAGGCACCTCGACAGCGGGCGCTCCTGTTTCACGCATGCCATCAAGGAAGAAGGTGACGTGCGGGTACTTGCAGGATTCGGCCAGGCGATGGAGTGGGAGACCCGCGGCATTCAGGGTGTCTGCCAATCCACCGCGTAACGGTTGCAGTGGAAAGAACACCCGTTCACGTGGCACGGCGCCATCGAGCTCGACCAGTGAGAAGGTCGGCGTGATTTCGGACAGCGCGGCGGCCAGTTGACGTATGCGGTCTGCGCGATGGTGAGTCAGGACAATCGGCTCGCCTGCCTTCAGCGAACTCAACGGCGTGAACGCGTGAAATGAGAAGCTTGCTTCGCCAGAACTCTCGAGGTGAGAAGTCAACCGCTCCACGGTGAATCCTGGCAACTCGTCGTAGCCCGTGAGGCCGTCCACGCAGGCGCCCGTCAACGACTGGTTGCCACCTCGGTCGCAGGCCCACTGCCGGCCGCTGATCGTGCCCAGCCGTACCCCCGCGAGAGGTGCCAGGGCGGCCCGCAGGCTGGCAAGCAAGGCCGGTGCGCTGCCGCGGGGCGAGTCCACGCCGTCGAGGAAGGCATGAACGATCACTTCACCAGCGCCTGCCGCCTTGGCGAGTTCAGCAGCACGCTGCAGGCTTCGCCAGTGTGCGTGCACCCCCGCATCCGAAAGCAGTCCCGCCACGTGCACGCGTTGAGCGGCGGCCAATGCCGACCACAGGGCACTACGAGACCATTCGCCGCTCTTGTAGGCGGCCTCAACGCGGCTCAGCGCTGACCCGACAATTCGCCCTGCACCGATAGTGAGGTGGCCCACCTCGGAATTTCCGGGCTGGCCCTCGTCGAGGCCGACCGCGGGCCCTGAGGCCTCCAGTGCGGCATGCCCAAATCGAGACATCAGCGAATGCAGGAACGGCATGGTGCGCGGCGTGACGGCGTTGCCGGCGGCGGCCTCGGGAGCGAGACCGAGGCCGTCCAGGATCAAGAGCGCGACCTTCCGGGCGGACATGGTCAAGCCTCCGCCGTGTCGCCGATGGCTTGGGCGAAACGACCCATCTCGTGCCAGTACTCAGGAAAGGACTTCTTCACGCATTCGGCGTCATCGACCTGGACACCGTCATGGACGAGTCCCAGCAGCGAGAACGCCATCGCGACGCGATGATCGTCGAAGCAGTGAACCAGCGCCGGATGCGGCGCGCCGGGATGGACGACGATCCAGTCGGGACCCTCCTCCGTCTGGATGCCCAGTCTTGCAAGGCCGTCGGCGATCGCGTGGATGCGGTCGCACTCCTTCACGCGGAGGTTGGCGATGTTGAAGATCCGGGTCGGCGATGACGCCTGACTGGCCGCCATGGCGAGGCTGAGCACCACGTCGGGCATGGCCTCCATGTCGATCTCGATGCCCCGCAGGGGTGCGCCGGTCAGTGTGATGGTGTCGCCCGTCACGCTCGCACGGCAGCCCATGCGAACGTAGGCTTGCACGAGCCCGACGTCACCTTGCACGGATCCGCTGCCGATTCCCTCGATCTGAACGGTGCTGTGCGTGAGCGCTGCAGCGGTGAGGGCATAGGACATCCCCGACGCATCCGGTTCGACCCGGAGCGCCGACGCGGTTGGGTGCCCGGGGAAGATGGCGAACGTGGCAGGACCGATGCGCTCGGCACGCAATCCGGCATCTCCCATCATCGCGAGCGTCATGTTCACATAGGGCACGGAGACAAGGTCACTGGTGACCTCGACGGTCACCCGCTCCGATGATTGCTGAGCAGCCAGCAGCAGCATTGCACTGACGAACTGACTGCTGACGCTACCGTTCACGCGCCAGTGCGTGTTTTCCGGCGGGCCGCCGGTGACATCCACCGGCAAGCAATTCGCACGCTCGGCACTGCGCACTGCGAAGCCCGCACCCGTCATGGCTTCGATCAGGTCGCCCATGGGTCGTTCTGAAAGACGCGGATTTCCGGTGACTCGCGTCGTGCCCTCGACGGCCGCGGCGAAGGCGATCAGGAAGCGAGCCGGGGTGCCGGCGCCGCCCACATAGAGCGGGCGCTCCGGCGCCGTCAGTCGCTCAGCGGAGCGTGTGACCACGAAACCTTGCCCCTTCTGCTCGACGTTCAGTCCACCGAACGTCGACAGGGCGTTTGCGAGGTACTTCGTGTCATCGCAGATGAGCGCGTTGTGGATCTCGGTGGTGCCGACTCGTTGTGCGGCAATGATCAGCGCGCGGTTTGTGTACGACTTGGAGCCTGGCACCCAAGCCTTGTGCGACTGAGCGCGACGGAGTCCGATCTTGGGGAGGGCGGCGGGTGTTGGCATGTTCTCTGTTCGTTTAGACAGTTCTAGGTTTCGATAGTGGTCGAAACGTCGTTCTTCGAAATCTACAGATCGCACCCGCGCGGGTCAAGCACCTAACGCTGTTTCCCCCAAGGTTGTTGGGCAGGAATCGGCCGCGGTTCGCAGAGTCATTTCATGAGTCGAGAGGAGAGTTCCTGCCGATACGGGATGCCGTACCCGCATGCGTCGCTCTTTTAGGGGGAGGCGATGCGATTCCCAGTGTGTAGAGCACAACAACTTGCACAAGACAGGCGGTCGCGGGCGCCGTTGTGGTGCATCGGAAGCCGGCCGACCGCACTTGGGACGGATTCGCCTGGGCTGAACAGATTCGCTGGTGGAAATCAAACACAGCGTCGCACGATGTGGCGCGCCCGCGCCGACCCTGGCAGGCGCAGAGGAAGCCAGGTATCGGAGTTCCCGAACTGCCGGGAGCGAGCTGGAGGCGCTGCCAGCACGTGAATTTGCCGCCTACGCCATAAGCGCTTTGATGCATCCATCGCGGCGACTGATGGCGGCGGATCCACAATCCGGCTCGGATACGCACGCCCCGCCGACTCGCTCCCCACTTGGAGGACGGCAACGCAGGGAGGAAGGCGACTTGTCGACGGAAGGCGAGCTCGTACCGGCACCCGCCCGTGGTGCGTCAAGGGAACCGAGCGGAATCCGTGAGGTTGGCAAACCCTTCACGCGATCGCCCGGTTCCCGTCGCAAGCATGCGCGCCGGGGCTATCGCCAGCCGATCTCGCGCAAGGCGACCTGGAGCTCGTCGGCCTGCATGGAGGCAATAGGGAGCGCGAGCAACGCGTCGATACGACGTTTGATGGTCGTCGCAGTCAGCCTGTAGGCCTCGGGCTTCTGCTCGGGCGGCAGAGGCAGGTCTCCAGGATCGGTCACGCTCCAGTGCGCCATCAGCGCGCCTGGCTTCCAGTCGGGCGGCGGCATCTCCGCGACATGGTCACACAGCGTGATCACGATGTCCGCAGGCGCATCCGAGTTCCCGGCGAAGTCGTTCCAGCTCTTGCTGTGAAGTCCCTCTGTCGAGGCTCCGAATCCAGCAAGCGTCTCGTGAGCCAGTTCGCTGCACCTTCCATTGGGTGCCGCGCCTGCAGAACGAACGTCGAACCGGTCGCCGGCGGCCTGGCGCATCAAACCCTCGGCGAGGATGGAGCGGACGGAGTTGCCCTTGCAAACGAAGAGGATGCGGGGATGGTCGAGCATTGATGGCGTGGAATCAGTTGGGTTGCAAAGTGTCGGCACCGGATTCGCGTGAGGCGCCCGCACGGATCTCCGGCGGGCTCTTACAGCAGTCACGGGTCAGGAAAGCAAGCAGCTCATCCATGTGCGGGAACGCGGCGCGATAGACCAGGTGACGCCCGACGCGCTCCTGGTGGATCAAACCTGCATTCGTCAGTTCCTTGAGGTGAAATGACAAAGTCGTGCAAGGGATCTGCAATTCGTCGCTCAGTTCGCCTGGCGTCACTCCGGCAGGTCCGGCCACGACAAGCAGGCGAAAGGTGCGCAACCGATGTTCGTGTGCCAAGGCGGCAAGAGATCGGGCGACAGATTGCAATTCCATATTTCGATGTTATTCGAATCAACAATCTGATGGCGCGCAACCCCCACGTTCAAGGTCTGAATTGCCGGGAGCGCAATCAGCCCGGGTTGTGACCAATGAGATTCGGCCCGTCGATGATCTACGGAGATGACGCAGGTGCAGCCATGGCTCACTGTTTCGAGACCGATTGCACATCGGACTTGACGCCGTCCCGCGGATTCTCGAGCACGGTGGCGACCTGGACCATCTCCAGGAACAGTGCCGGGTAGTCGGTCAATGCGACGCTTTCGCGCTTGATGCTTGGCTGGTTCACCCCGAAGGTGGTCGCTGTTGCTTGCGGCCTGAGGTGCCTGTCGAGTGATGTCGATTTCACCAATCGTAGGGATGGCGTCACCGTACGGAACGCCATCGAATCGGCGAGTTGCGCGATGAGCGCGCATCGGAACAGCACAAGCAGGAATCGATGAAGCCGTTGCACGATCATTTCCAGTCCGCGGCGTGGCTGATGTGCGCCTTCGGCCTCGCTGGCTCGATTCACTTGGGGTGGATGTGCTGGCCTGGTTCGCGGCGATTCGCGCGACCGCTCGATGCTGGCACAACCTGGCGCGGCCGACGACTGCTTGGTGACCACAAGACGTGGCGCGGCCTGATGGCGATGCCGTTCGCGGGGGCGTTGGCCTTCTGGTTCATTGCTGCAGCGGGCGCATCCGGTGCGACGTGGCTTGACTCGGTGTATCGGCCGCCCGCGATCGGCGCATTCGCGGGCCTCGCCTTCATGCTGGCCGAGCTGCCGAACTCCTTCGTGAAGCGGCGTCTCGACGTGGCGCCCGGCGCGACGGCTGCCGGTGCAAGCGCGCGAAGACTGTTCCTCGTGATCGATCGCCTGGACTCGACGTTCGGCGCGCTCGTCGTGCTGTGGGCGCTCACCGCTCTCGACTTCGTCGACGGTCTCCTGATGCTGATGATCAGTGTGTCGCTTCACGCGACGTTCAGCGTGCTCCTGCACAGGACGGGTGTGAAGGGGCGCGCATTGTGAACGAGCAGGCGATGATCCCTGCGCTCGAGGTCGCAGGATTGGCCGAGGCGTTGGACGCGCAACGCTACGGCGGAAAGGCCAGTGGTCTTGCTCGGCTGATGGCGCATGGGTTTCGGGTGCCGGATGGCATGGTGGTAGCGGGCGACCTCGAAGCAGATCAACCCGAGCGAGCGTCCGGCGATGCGACGGCGCCAATCCTCGAAGCATTCAGGCGCTTGGCGGTGTCGCAGCCAACGGGTGCTTGGGCCGTTCGCAGTTCGGCAGTCGGCGAGGACGACACGTCCCATTCGTGGGCGGGTCAACTCGAGACGGAACTGGGTGTCCGAGGCGAGGTGCAACTCCTTCAGGCACTGGGCCGGGTGCGCGATTCGGCGCGAAGTGAGCGCGCCAGGAACTATCAGCGCACGGGCGCGCCAGCGCTCACGCGCATGGGCGTGATCGTCCAGCGCCAGGTCGCGCCCAGACATGCCGGGGTGATGTTTACCCAGGCACCCGTGGGCTGCGGTCTCGATGGACGTGTGGTGATCGAGTACGTCGAAGGACTCGCGGATCGATTGGTGGATGGCGAGGTTGATCCAGGACGGGTAGCGATTCGGCGACACGACGATGCGATCGAGCACCTGGCACCACCGCCACAAGGACAGGCGACGTTGTCCGACCATGCATTGAGCGACCTGTTCCGCCATGCCCGCTTGCTGGAGTCTGCCTTCGGCACTGCACTCGATGTCGAATGGGCCATCGATGACGCTGGCGTGCTCTGGGTGCTGCAGGCACGACCGATCACGACGGCGGTCGCAATCGAACCGCCTCCGTCCGAAGCTGCGGGTCCGGGGCCGGACCAGACCGGGCATGTTCATCTGTGGACCAACGCCAACATTGCCGAAAACTTCCCGGATGCCGTCTCGCCCTTTCTCTTCAGTGTCGTTCGGGCCGGCTATGCCGGCTACTTCCGATCGCTGGCCGAGGGTTTTGGGTTCTCGCGCCGACGCATCAGATCGATCGAGCCGATGCTGGAGCGGCTCGTGGGCATCCATCGGGGCCGTCTCTACTACGACCTGACGAACGTGCATGGCGTGCTAAGGCAGGCGCCGGGCGGCCCCTGGCTGGCGCGCGCGTTCGACGGCTTCGTCGGAAGCCAGGGCAGCGCCGTGTCGTATGCGCGTCCGGCGGAGCGACTGCCTCGATGGCTCGCCTGGCTGGAGTGGCCGCGCGTGATCGGAAGCGTCCTGTTCCAGTTCTTCACCATCGAGCGCCGGCTCCGGGCCTACGAGCGCGCCGTCGATGAGGCGTGCGCCTTCGCGAGGCCCGATGTGCTCGCAAAGGCTCGCCGATCGGAGTGCCTTCAGGCGCTGCTAGGCCTGCTCCGCGTCCGCTTCAGCCTTTGGCGAGGTGCGGCGCTGTCCGATGCGGCGGCAATGGTCTGCTACGCGCTCCTCGCTCGCCTGGTGCGCGCCGTGAGCGCGCCGGAGGAGACGCTGCACCATCGGCTGCTGGTGGGCCTTCCGGACCTCGCAAGTCACGAACCCATCGAGCGATTGTGGGATCTGTCGCGGGCCATCCGCGCAGATGCTGCGGTTCATGCCTTGTTCCGCCAGGCCGACATGGCGGCGATCGAGCACGCGCTTCAGAGCGAGGCGCGATTCGCGCCGTTTTTCCGGGCGCTGGCGCACTACCTCGACCGCTGGGGCTTCCGCGGCTCGGGCGAACTGATGCTGACCCTGCCCACGCCGGCTGAGGATCTGGGGCCGACGTTGCGCACGCTGAAGGCCTACGTCGAAAGTGACGGACCTTCGCCGCATGAGCGACTGCGGGCACAGGCCGTCTTGCGCGAACAGGCCACGGAGGACGCGCTCGGACGCGTGAGCGCAGGATCTCGATGGCTTCGCTTCATCCCGGGCTCGGCGGCCTTCCGGCTGCACTGGCTTCTGACGAGGACGCACAACGCGCTGCGCCGCCGGGAGCGCGCGCGGATGCAGCAGGCGCGCCTGTACGTCCACCTGCGCCTGGCGGTTCGCGCGTGTGGCGACTGGCTGGTAGGCGAGCGTCGCATCGACCGCGCAGACGATGCATTCATGTTCACACATGCTGAGCTGGCCGACCTGTTGCAGGGCGGAGCCTGGGGTGCGGAAGCGTGCCGCGCGCTGGCAGCTTGCCGACAGGCCATCCTGGAAGAGGTGAAGACCCGCGCAGCAGAGGATCGCTTTCTCCTCGCCGAGGGAGTCGTGGTGCCGACGGGCGGTCACAAGACGAACGGGGTGAGCGACGGTGCCTCAACATCGAGCGGCGAGGCACTGACCGGTATCGCCGCCTCGGGCGGCCGTCACATTGCGAACGCTTGCGTGATGGTCGATGCCTCCGAGGTCGATCGGCTCGCCCCGGGAAGCGTCGTTGTGACGCGCCAGACGGATCCGGGCTGGGCGTGCGTGTTCTTCCTGGCTCGTGGCCTCGTCGTCGAACGCGGCGGCATGTTGTCGCACGGCGCGATCATCGCACGCGAGCTCGGAATCCCGGCCGTGGTCGGCGTGACCGATGCGATGCGACGCGTGCCGGATGGACATCGCGTGGAGGTGGACGGCGATGCCGGCCGTGTCCGTATCCTTGACTAGAGACCTGATCGCGTACGGGCGCGAGCGTCTGGCGAGGGTGCGTATCGCGTTGCTGTGGTTCGGGATGACGGCACTGGCTGGTCCGGATGCGTTCAGCGCGGTTGTGATCGGTCTTCTGCTGTTGCTGTTCCGCCTCTGGGATGACCTGGCGGATGCGAACCACGACGCGATGGCGCACCCGACGCGCGTGCTGCCACGAAGTCTGCATCGGGATGCCTTTGTCACAGTTGCCTGTGTCACGGGGCTGCTGGCTGCCGGCGTGCTGGCGATGTCACGCCTGCGGATGCAAGGTGAGTTGTTCGTTTCGACCTGCGCGGTACTTGGAGGCGTGTATGCGGTTCTGCCGCGCACGGCACGCCGAGTGCGTGCGGCGCTGATACCGCTGAAATATCCGGCGATGGTAGCCATCGGGGCGGCATCCTGGCCCCTGGCCTGGTGGCAGTTCGCAGGAGGTGCGCTCCTCTGGCTGGGAATCGCCGCGCAGGACCTCGCGGGCGAAGCGGTGAAGTCCGATCCGGTCAACGAAGTGGAAGGGAGATCATGAACCCGAAAGACAGTCAGGAACTGCAGGAGCCGCATCTGTTGACGCCCGAATCCCGGGCAGAGGCCGGAAGTCCCCGTCGTCGTGCACGGCCGCAGCCGGATGGCACCGGGCTGCAGGCCGACCTGCACTTGCCTGACGATATCCGTCCGCATCGCCAACCGGCCGCCCGACCGTCTCGCGTGCTGTTGACCGGTGCCACGGGCTTCCTGGGCCGTCATGTCCTGTCGACGCTGCTGAAGGACAGCGACCTGGAGGTCGTCTGCCTTGTCCGAGCCAACGATGTCTCGCATGCGGCAGATCGGGTGGCCACCGCGCTTCGCGGCATGGGCGAGCAGGGCCTGCTTGTCGCGTCGCCGTCGCGCGTCGATGTGGTGGTCGGCGACCTGGAACTCGACCGGTTCGGGTTGGACGAGATGTCCTTCGCGCGCCTGGCGCATCGCGTGGACACGATCATGCATGCGGGCGCGGAGGTGAGCTGGGTCAAGCCCTATGCGCACCTGCGCGCCAGTCACGTCGTCGGCACGCGGGAGATTCTTCGACTGGCCTGCCTGGGTCCGGCCAAGGCGATCTACGTGGCCTCGACGCTGGCGGTGGCCTACCTGGATCCGGACGAGGCCGGCCGGCACATGCGAGTCAGCGAGAATACGGATGTCACCGACCACCTCCTTAGGCTGGCGCTGCCCTATGCACGGGCGAAGGGGGTCGCGGAAGGGCTGGTACGTGAGGCGGCGCGTCGCGGCCTGCCGATCGCCGTGCTACGGCTGGGGCTGCTGTGCGGCGATTCGCGGACCGGGCGAGGCGCCCAAAGCGACCTCATCTCGCGCTTGCTGGTGGGCACGCTGCACGCAGGAGTCACCGCCGATGTCGACTGGTTCTTCGATGGTGTTCCGGTCGACGTCGCGGCGCAGGCGATGTGCCGCGCGCTAGCGGCTGGCACTGCCCGCGCGTTCGCGCCGTGGACGTTGCATCTGCGACACGACGAGCCGCGCGCATGGCGCGAACTGGTGCTGGCGCTGTCCGTCCGGTGCGGGCGACGGATCGATCGCGTCCCGCTCGAAGCCTGGCTCGAGTGGATCCGGAGACATGCCGCGCAGCGAGCGCCGGAGCTGCACGCGATCAAGCGCTTCCTGGCGTCACCCGCGAGGCATCCTGGAGGGCGGCCCGGCATCGCCGAGTTTCTCGCGCCGATGGACGATCGCATCGACATGCTGCGTTCACAGGCGTGGCTGGCGGCGCAGGGGATTCGCATTCCGCGCCTCGACGGGGCGCTGGTGGCGCGCTACCTGGATGCGCTGGGCGTGCCGTCGATCGCCAGGCGCTCGCCGAGCCTGTCGTTCAGCGTTGAGGACTGGTGCCGCCGAATGCCTCGCGTCGGCGATGCGACGGGGGCATCCTGGATCGAACCGGAGCGCATGGCGGCAGGAGGCGCGATGCTCAGCGAGCTCGCTGCACTGCAGGACGGCCAGACGGTAGGACTCTGGCGATGCCGGCCGCGATCTTCGGGTCGCGATCTGCCCGCATTGTGCGCGCGACCGTTGGTGCTCAAGATCCACGCCAGCGACGCCGCGATGGATGCCGCCCTGCATGGCGTGGCAGGCGATCTCGATCCGGCGCTGGGTCGGTGGTTCACGCGCCACGCGGAGAACCTTCCACACCGGTATGGCGGCGTCCGCGAGCAGTGGGTGGCACGCATTGCCGACGTCCGCCTTCGTCGTCATGCGCCCATGACCTGGGCGCTGGGCGCCCATGGCCGCTCGGGCCACGCGGCCATCGCAATGGAGGACCTGTCCTCGGCCGAGCTGTTCGACAGCGCATCGCATCCGCAGCGGTGGTCGCTGCAGCATCTGGAGACGGCGGCGCGCGACCTGGGCTCGATCCATGCCGTCGGATGGTCGCGCGCCGACGACCTGCGGTCGCGACGCTGGCTGGCGCTGCCCGGCGATCACGCGAAGGCAGCGCCGCTGTGGGAAGCGCTCTCTGACTTCGTCGCAGACGCCCTGCGCGAGCGCGGAGGGGATCGGCTCCTGCACTGGCAACGGCGTGCTGTCTCGAGCCTGCAGCCATTGCAGGACGAGGCCTTGCGGATGCCATCGACGTTGATCCACAACGACTTCAATCCACGCAACCTTTGCTTCCGCCGAGAGCACGGAACCTTGCGCTTGTGCGCCTACGACTGGGAGCTGGCAACGGTCGCATTGCCCCAGACAGACCTCGTCGAGTTGCTGTGCTACGTGCTGCCGCTGGACGACGCTGGCGACGCGCTGACTCGGGCGAGCGATGCACATCGACACGCGCTCGAAAACGCGGTCGACGCGTCGATCGATCCACTGCGCTGGGAGGCTGGACTCCGCCTGGCCCTGCAGACTTTCCTGGCCACGCGACTGCCCAGCTACCTTATGCTGGATCGCGTGCGCGCCCAAACCTGGCTGCCCGGCGTGCTGATGCGCGCAGAACGACTGGGAGAAATCCTGGCCTTGCCCGAATGATCGGCGACTTCGGGTCGCTTGGGCGGTCGACTTTCGACGTTGGGGCAGCTCGTCCGCGTCGTCCGGGAGCAATGCCGGCCAATCCATCGTTACGTGGAGACCAGGAAAGCGGCCTTCAAGGCTTCGCCTCACGAGCCAGAAGCAAAGCACCCGTGTGCACGCAGCCGCGGACACCCACTACCGTGGCAAGTGTGTCTTCGCCCCTTACAGGGCGGCACAAGAGTCCTTTGAGGCCCTCCTGGTGCCAGGTGTCTATGGAGTGGCAATGGTTCACTGGACGGTACCTGCGGCAGGCCGATACAGCGTTCCGCTCGGGTTCTGCAGCAGCTCACCTGTCAAGCTCCAGAAGATGGCAGCCTTTGTCAGAGGAGTGCTCGCTTCAGCCCTCCACTCTGTCGGTCGAGGCTCTGCAGAGGCGACCGGACACCGCTGGTTCAAAGGTGCGTCGGTAGCCGAATTCGCGTTCCTCGACGCCTGCGCGAAGTCCCAGCTTGCTCGCTACCGCTGATGCACGTCAGCTATGCGATTGCGGCCTTGACCACTCAAGCTACACGCGGCTGCTCTTGAGCATCCAGCAGCCATGCGCTGCTTCGCGGTGGGCCAATCTTCGCTACGCGGAACAGCACCGCCGAGATCGCGTGCGCCTCCGCAAGACGGAGCGCTGGTGGAAGTCCATGCGGGCACGGCGTTGGAAGCGCCGGCGGCGCGCGCGATACTCCATGCGTCCGGCGCGCGGGAGGCCGGTCGACTGGCGAAAGCCGGGACGAATTGAAACTGGTGACGCTTCGTCTGCGCCTCGGTAGTGCGAGCGGGCGGGCAGGCACCGGACCGCGCCTTGCAGCGACTCATTGTCATGACTTGAGAACCCGGATGCCTGACACCCAAGCGCCTGCCCTCACGACGGCTCCTGGCCACGACGCCGCCTCACACCCGCTCGAAGCCTCTGGACCGCTGGGCGCGCTGCTGCTTGGCGCCCTCGGCGTGGTCTACGGCGACATCGGGACAAGCCCGCTCTACACGCTGAAGACCGCGCTGGAATGGGCCGGCGGCGCGACGCCCGCCGTCGCGCTGGGCATGTTCTCGTTGATCGTCTGGACGTTGATCATCACCACGTCCGTGAAATACGTTGCCCTCGTCATGCGCGCCGACAACGATGGCGAGGGCGGCATCCTCGCCCTGATGGCTCGTCTGGCCTTGAAAGGAAAGACTCGGCCTGCCCTTGTCGTGCTTGGCATGCTCGGCGCTGCGCTGCTGTACGGAGACGGGGCGATCACGCCGGCGATCTCGGTGTTGAGCGCGTTAGAGGGCTTGAAGGAGCCCGCTCCAGTTGTTGCGCCCTATGTCCTGCCACTGGCCGTCACGATCCTGTTTGGATTGTTCGTTCTCCAGCGCCAGGGAACGGCAACGATTGGTCGCTTGTTCGGGCCCGTGATGGCGGTCTGGTTCCTCACCATCGGCGCGCTCGGACTGCACGGGATCATCGGTCATCCCGCCGTCCTGCTTGCGCTCGATCCGCGCTACGGACTGGCGTACCTCGCCAGCCACGGATTCAAGGGCTTCACGGTGCTCGGGGCGGTCTTCCTGAGCGCTACGGGCGCCGAGGCGCTGTATGCCGACATGGGGCATTTCGGCGCGCGTCCCATCCGTGTCGGCTGGTATGCGGTGGTCCTGCCGATGTTGCTGCTGAACTACGCGGGCCAGACGGCCCTGGTCGCCGCTGGCAGCGTGCCTGCGGGCGGCAATCCGTTCTTCCTCCTCGGGCCGGCCTGGGCCAGTTTGCCACTGGTAGCCCTTGCGACGGTGGCGACGATCATCGCCAGCCAGTCGATCATCAGCGGCGTGTTCTCGATGACCCGACAGGCGATCCAGCTCGGTCTGTGTCCGCGCCTGAACGTGACGCAGACGTCGGCGGAAGGCTATGGCCAGATCTACGTCGCAGCGGTGAACTGGATGCTGATGGTATTGACTCTCCTCCTCGCAGTCAGCTTCGGCTCGTCCGACCGGCTCGCCGCGGCGTTCGGGACGGCCGTCTCGCTGACGATGCTGCTGACCACGTTGCTGCTCTACAAGGTCATGCGTGAGCAGTGGGGATGGTCCCTCTTTCTTGCAGTTCCGATCGCGGGGGCGTTGATCGTCGTCGACGCGGCCTTCGTGGGCGCCAACCTCACCAAGATCGTCGAGGGCGGATGGGTTCCGCTGGTTGCCGCGGCCCTTGTCTTCGCACTGATGCGGGCCTGGCGCCTGGGCCATGAGGCGATGGTCCGCCACGTCGAACGGGAGACGATTCCGCTGTCACTGTTCATCGAGACGGTAGACAACGAGCGCAAGGTCGAGGGAACGGCCGTCTATCTCTCGCGCCGGGTGGACGTCGTGCCGGTCGCGATGCTGCACAGTGCCAAGCATTTCCATGTCCTGCATGAGCGGATCGTGATCCTGAGCGTCGAGACCGCGCACGTGCCTCGCATCCGCGGAGCCGGACACGCCGAGACGCGATCGCTGGGGCATGGCTTCCATCACATCGTCCTGCGCTACGGCTTCATGCAGCAGCCCGATATCCCCGCTGCGCTGGCAGGAATCACGCTCGACGGCGAAGGCTTCGATCCGATGCAGACGAGCTTCTTCCTTTCGCAGATTTCAATCACCGCGGGCGATCAGGAGGACGGCCGCCTGAACCCCGTCTGGCGGTACCTCTACGCCTGGATGCACCGCAACGAGAACGACGCGACTGCGTTCTTCCGGCTGCCACCGAACCGCATCGTCGAGCTGGGGGCGAGGGTCGGGCTCTGAGCGAACCGCGCACCGCAAGGCAATCGAGGCGAACTGCCCGTCGCTTGTGCACCCTGCGATCGAGAACAGGCAGCGTCAGCGGGTTCGAGGTCAGCGCAGGTCGGCGTCAGAGTGGGGCTTGACGCAGTTGTCGTCATGCGCGTGATCCTCGCCCGGCGTGAATGCCGCGGTGGCCTCGATCTCGACCTTGTAGGCGCTGTTGATCAGCTTGGCGCCGATCGTCACGCGCGCGGGGGTGTGGCCGGGTACTACCCAGTCGTCCCAGACCGCGTTCATCTCTGCGTAGTCGCCAACCGAAGCCAGGTAGATGCGTGCGGACACGATGTGTTCCCGGCGCGCCCCTACGTGCTCCAACAGTCGGTCGATGAAGCCCAACACCTCGCGCGTCTGGCCGCCGATGTCCAGCGACGTGTTCTCGGCAACCTGGCCGGCGATGAAGATCAGCTTGCTGTCGCCGAAGGTGGCGATCGTCATCTCACTGAAGCGCGGGCCGGTCTCGTGTCGTTCGATGTGCATGGCAATGAATCGATGTCGTTGAATGGATTTGGCGCCCGCACTCGCTGGCCGTCAATCAGCGGAGACACGCCCTGAAGCCTGCATCGCGTCCGCTGGGCGGTTCCACCATCCGCCACCGAGCGCCTGGAATAGCGCCGCGGCGTCGGCGAGGCGGTTCGCCCGCGCCTCCACGGTGGCCAGGGTTGCCTGCTGCACACTCTGCTCGGCCGACAGCACCGCGAGCGCGCTCGCGTCGCCGAGCTCGAGCTGTCGCCGCGTGATCGCCATGGCGCGCTCCGCCGCGTCCTGAGTACGCTGCGAGGCGGCCAGCGTCGCGGCGTCCGCGGCTATGGCCTGGAGCGCATCGGCGACGTTCTGGAAGGCGTTGATGACGGTCGCCTTGTATTGCGCCGCCGCCTGGTCGTAAGCCGCGCGGGCCGCCGATTCGCGGTGTTTCAAGGCGCCGCCGTCGAAGACTGTCTGGCCGACGCTGCCGGCCAGCGTCCAGAACGTGGTGCCCGGCGAGAACAGCTTGGCCAACGACGATGCCGACGAGCCCCACGAGTTCACACCCAAGGCCACCTCGGGCAAGCGGTTGGCAGTGGCCACGCCGATGTCGGCGCTCGCCGAGCGCAGTTGCTCCTCGGCGGCAAGCACGTCTGGCCGATGCTCGACGAGCGTGGATGGCAGCGTCAGCGGCAGAGGCTCGGGCAACGTCAGCTGGTCGAGCCTGAACTCGGCGAGCGGCGCATCGGGCAGCACGCCGCTCAGCGCCTTGAGCTGGTCGCGCTGAAGCGCGAGTTGCTTCTCCAAGGGTGGCAGGCTCGCCTCCAGCGAAGCGAGCTGCGCCTCCTGTTGTGCGACGTCCAGCGTCGAGTTCTGCCCCATCGCTTGCAGCGTGCGGAAGCGCTGCAGGATGTCGGACTGGAGCTCGATCGAGCGCCGCGTCGCATCGGCCTGGGCACGCAGGCCCGCCTCGGTGATGGCGGCAACGACCAGGTTCGAACTCAGCGTCAGGTAGGTGGCCTCGACGTTCCAGCGCTGGCTGTCTTCCTGCGCCTTGAGCGATTCGACCTGGCGCCGGTTGAGCCCGAACAGGTCCGGCGTGTACGAAACATCGACCTGCGCAGTGTGCAGGTTGAACAGATCGGCGTTCGATGCAAGCGGGCTGGCCAGCGGAGCCGCAACCTTCTGGCGTGCTGCCGTGTAGGCGACACCGACCGTCGGGAAGAATGCCGCTTGCTGGGCGCGTCGATTCTCGATCGCGACCTGGAGCACGGCCTGCGCCGACGCGACGCTCGGGTTGTTGGCCAGGCCGGCACGCACCAGTTCGTCGAGCGCCGGCGAGCGGTACAACGCCCACCAGGTTTGCGGCAGATCGGCGGGGGCTACCTGCCGATCCGACTGCAGCCGCGCCTCGGTCGCCGCCTCGGTGTAGTGCTGCGCAGCTGGCAGCTCAGGACGGCGATAGTCCGGGCCGACGGCACAGCCGGACGCGGCCAGTACGACTGCAGCGGCGAGCGCGCCGCGAACGGAGGCTTTGGAAGGGGACATCGTCATCACCGGCTCCGGCGTTGCTGGCGATCCAGCACCCGGCCTTCGAAGAATCGCTCGATCGTGAAATAGAGCGTCGGCAGCACCAGCAAGGTCAGCAGGGTCGACACGACCAGGCCGCTGACGACGACGGTCGCCACGCCGCGCTGCACGTCGGTACCGACGCCGGTCGCCAGCGCCGCCGGCAGCATGCCGATGGACGCGACGGTGGCGGTCATAAGCACTGGACGCAAGCGCTCAGTCGCCCCTTGCAGGATGGTCTCGGCCAGCGCCTTGCCGGTGCCGCGCACGCGCCGGAAGTTGGCGACCATGATGATGCCGTTCTGCACCGAGACGCCGAACAGCGCGATGAACCCGACGGCAGTCGCGACGTTGAGCGTCTCGCCGGTCAGGCGCAAGGCGACCAATCCGCCGAGCGCGGCCATCGGCACGACGCCCAGCACCAGCAGCGTCTGGCGCACCTTGCCGAACTGGAAGAACAGCAGCACGGCCATCATCACGAACACCAGCCCGAGGATGAACACGAGGCGCGCCTGGGCGCGCTGCTCGTTCTCGAACTGGCCCGCCCATTCGAGGTGGTGCTGCTGCGGGTCGAACTTGACCTCGGCGTCGATGCGGCGCTGCGCCTCGGCCAGGTAGGACGTGAGGTCGCGGTCGCGGTTGTCGACCCGCACGGTGATCTGGCGCTCGTTCAGCTCGTGCGAGATCGTGCTCTCGCCGGTCTTGTACTGGATGGATGCGAGCTGTGCGAGCGGGATCCGCGCGCCGCCGGGCGCGGTGACGGTCAGCGCGCCGATATCCTCCAGGTTGGTCTTGGCCGCGCGCGGGAATCGCACCGTCACGTTGTAGCTGCGATCGCCGACGTACAGGCTCGTCACCGGCGTGCCGCCGACACCGGTCTGGATCAACGTGGCGATGTCGGAGATCGGGATGCCCAGGCGCGCCGCGGCCTCGCGGTCGATCTTGACGACGAGTTGCGGGATCGCCGGCTCCTGGAACAGCGACGCCGAGGCGGTGCCGCGGATCGCGTGCAGGATGTCGACCACCTGCGCGCCGATGCGCCGGTTCTCGGCCAGGTCGGCGCCATAGATGCGCAGCACCAGCGGACTGTGGGCACCGCCGATCATGTCGTTGACGCCGTCGATGATGGGCTGGCTGATGCCCACGTCGAAGCCCGGCAACTGCTGCAGGCGCGCGTTGAGGCGCCGCACGAACTCCGCCTTGGTCTCGTGATTCGGCCACTCGGCGTAGGGCTTCAGTCCGACGGGCACCTCCATGTGCGAGGGCGTCCACGGATCGGTGCCATCGTCGTTGCGCCCGAGTTGCGTCACGACATACGAGACCTCCGGGAACTCGTGCAAGGTGCGCCGCAGTTCGCTGGCCATCTCGCTGCCCTGGTCCAGGGACAGGCCGGTGGGCATCTGCACCTGCAGCCAGAGCGCGCCCTCGTCGAGCTCGGGCAGGAATTCCCGACCCGCGGTGACACCGAGGCCGACCACGGCCGCCAGGATGCAGGCCGAGGCGATGTAGATGACGAAAGGTCGTCCCAACAACCACGCCAGGGTGCCGCGGTAGCGCGCGGTGATCCACTCGAGCGGGCGGTTGTGGAATATCTTGCGCGGCTTCCTCAAGGCAACGAAGGCCAGTCCGGGGATGAGGGCCATCGAGGCGAGCAAGGCCCCGAACAGCGCATACCCGACCGTGAATGCCATCGGCTGGAACAGCTTGCCTTCGGCGCGCTCGAACGCGAACAGCGGAAAGTAGGCCGCGACGATGATCAAGGTGGCGAAGAAGATCGGGCGGGCGACGTGGCCGGTGGTCTCGAGCACGTCGTCCTCGTTGAGTTCCTCGGTCGGCTGCTCCTCGCGCCGGCGCAGCATGGCCTCCATCACCACGATCGCGCCGTCGACGATGATGCCGAAGTCGATCGCGCCGAGCGAGAACAGGTTGGCCGGCATGTGCGTCAGGTTCATCGCGATGAACACTGTGACGAGCGCCAGCGGGATCGCGATGGCCGCCACCAGCGCGCTGCGCGGGCTGCCCAGGAACAGCATCAACACGATGCAGACGAGGCCGACGCCTTCCAGCACCGTGTGGCTGACCTTCTCGACGGTCAGGTGCACGAGGTTGTCGCGGTCGATGTAGGGGACGAGCTTCACGCCCATGGGGGCGAGGCGCTTCTGCAGCGCGTCGACCTGGGCGTGCACACCTTCGAGCACCTTGGACGGGTTGCTGCCCTTGAGCAGCAGCAGGATGCCTTCGACGGTGTCCGGGTTGTCGTCCTTGCCGAGGATGCCTTCGCGCTCCTGGTGGCCGATCTGCAGCTTGCCGAGGTCGCGCAGCAGCACCGGGTTGCCGTTGTTCTGCGCGACGGCCATCGAGCCCAGGTCGTCCAGGCTGTGCGCCTGGCCGATGCCGCGCACGACGTAGCTCTGCTCGCCGCGCGAGATGCGACCGCCGCCGGCGTTCTGGCTGCCGTTGTTGATCGCGGTGACGGCGTCGTCCAGAGACAGTCCGTAGTGGTCCAACTGGCGCGGATCGAGTTCGAGCTGGAATTCCTTCGTGAAGCCGCCGAAGTTGTTGACGTCGGCCACGCCCGCCACCTGGCGGAACGCCGGGATGACGATCCAGCGCTGGATCTCCGACAGCTCCATCAGGTTCTTGCTGTCCGACTCGAGCGTGTAGCGGTAGATCTCGCCGACCGGGCTGGCCAGTGGCCCCAGGCCCGGTGCGGCGCCCGCCGGCATCGTGACCGCCGCGATACGCTCGGAGGCCCGCTGGCGCGCGAAATACTCGTCGGTGCCGTCCTTGAAGACGAGCGTGATCAACGACAGCGCGAACGTGCTGCTCGAACGCATCGTGACGAGCCCGGGCGTGTTGGAGAGCTCGCGCTCGAGCGGCGTCGTGATCTGCTGTTCGATCTCTTCCGCGGCCAACCCCGGCACCTGCGTCGTGACTTGCACCGTGGTGTCGCTGATGTCGGGATACGCCTCGACGGTCAGTCGCGTCCACGACACGTAGCCGTAGATCACGATCAGCAGCGTCAGCACCCACACGAGCGTGCGCCGCCGGAAGCACAGCGCGATGAACTGGTTAATCATTGAGCAGCACCCCGCCGCGCGTGACGACGCGCTCGCCGCGCTTGAGGCCGGCGACGATGCGCACGCTCTCGCCGTCCTCGGTGCCGAGCTCGACGACGCGGCGCATGAACGTCCACGGCGCGACCTGCACCAGCACGGTGGTGCTGTCGTTGTTCATCAGCAGCGCCGACGGCGGGACGGTGACGGTCGCCGCCTGCGGGATGGCGAACACAGCGGTGGCGAACATGTTCGGCTTGAGGCGGCCGTCCGCGTTGTCGAAGACGATGCGCACCTTGGCGCGCCGGGTGTCGGGCTCCAACACCGGGCTCACGCGCGCGACCTTGCCGTGCCGTGTCTCGCCGGGATACGCGGCCAACGTGACGTCGACGGAGCCGCCCGCTGCGATGCCGGCCACCAGTTGCTCGGGCACCTGCGCGGTCACCCAGACCCGATCGAGACTGGAGACCGTCATCATTGGCGCCGTCGCATCGTTGAGGAACGAACCGACCCCGACATTCAACGCCGTGACGCTGCCCGCGGCCGGCGCGACCACCACCAGGCCATGCGCATGCGCATCGGCATGGGTACTGCCGCCGAGAGTCACCAGACGATCGCGCGCACGTTGGTCTTCGGCGAGCGCCTGACGCTGGGCACTTTCGGCCGCCTCGATGTCCTTGGTCGCATTGGCGCCCACGGTCATCACGCCGCGGGCACGCACGAGTGCCCGGTTCGCCAGATCGAGTGCGTCGGCGGCCTTGATCGCGTCGTCCTGTGCCTGGCCGAAATCGGGGGACGCGATGACGGCCAGCGGTTCACCGCGTCGCACGGTGTCGCCAAGCCCGACTTTCAACTCCAGCAGGCGCCCGGTGAGCGGTGGCAAGATGGCGACGACATGCGACGGATCGGCTTCCACCATCGCCGGCACGGCGACACCGTGCGATCCGGACTGCGCGCCGACTTCCGCGACGACGAGGCGCTTGCGAAGCGGCGAGTCCGCCGGCACGACGATCCGATCGCCCTGATGCAAGACCATGGGCGACGCCTCGGTCGTCGCGGCGAACGTGCTGTCGGAGAAGGCGAGCATGACCATCATGCCAAGCACGGCGATTGAATATCTCGGGCTGTATTTCATGGAACGAAGATTGATCGAAAGGTCAGAAATGCGATCGAGCACGCCTGCAGCGAGACCCCGGTGTCTCGGCCGACGTCGCGCCTTGCAGGGACGCGCCGCGCTATTGGTTGATTCTCTGGACGCGCGCGTGATGACGCATCCACGCCAGGACCGCGAGCGCGCCCAGGCTCGAAGCGAGCGCCGGCACGTGCTGGCCGATGTCGACACCCGCGGTGGCGAGCGCAGCGCACAGCAGGTAGCCGCCGCCGACGCAGGCGACGGACGTGGTCGCCGACCCCAGCAGGTTGTAGACCACGAAGAGCCACCGCATCAGCGCACCGCGACGCGTGACGATGCGCCGGGTGAGACCGAGTCGCCGCGCTGCCACGCCGCCCAGCATCAGAAGGAACTCGAGCTCGAACAGGCCGCCCATCGCGACGATGAATCCCGCGTGAAGGACCTGCCAAGGGACATCATTCACAGCGTTCAATCGGGCGCGTTGATGGACGGGATTCGCTGATGACGGACGGCTCCAGGAGCTGATCTGCCACTCGGCCAGCGAAGAGAACAAGTGCTTGGAATATGGGGTTGGATGGATGAGTCTTTGCGTGTTCTGGCGTATCGTCGAGACCCATCGAGAATAGCCGCGGCCGCCTGAAGATCCTGCAAAGATTGCCTGAATCCTTCTTCAGGAAGCCGTTCACACCAGTTCATGAGAATCCTGCTGATCGAAGACGACGTCAAAGCCGCGCAGTTGCTCGCGCGCGGGCTCCGCGAGGAAGCCTTCGACGTCGAGGTCGCGCACACGGCCGAGGACGGCGAGCGCCGCGCCGTGCTGGATGCGCACGAACTCATCGTTCTCGACTGGATGCTGCCGGCCAAGGACGGCCTGACGCTGTGCGCCGATCTGCGCGCCCGGGGCGTCGCGACACCCATCCTGATGCTGACCGCCCGCGACGCACTGCAGGATCGGGTCAAGGGCCTTCGCGTCGGGGCCGACGACTACCTCACCAAGCCGTTCGATTTCGAGGAATTGCTCGCCCGCGTGCACGCGCTCCTGCGCCGATCGGGCATGACGCGTCCGCCTGTGATGACGGTTGCCGACCTGTCGCTCGATCCGGGCTCGCAGCGCGTGACGCGCGGCGACGAGCTCCTGGTCCTGACCGCCAAGGAGTTCGCCATCCTGAACCTGCTGATGCGACATGCGGGGAACGTCGTGAGCCGCACCCGCCTGGTCGAGCAAGTCTGGAAGGTCGACCTGATCGGCATCGACAACCTGATCGACGTCCACGTCAGCAACCTGCGGCGCAAGGTGGACGGCGCCGGCCGGCCGGCGCTGATCCAGACCGTGCGCGGGCGGGGCTTCAAGCTGGCGGAACCGGAGGATCGCGGTGCTTAGCTTCCGTGCCCGTCTGGCGCTCGGACACCTCGTGGCCATCGTGCTCGTCTTCGCCCTGATCGCGCTGGGCGCGTACTGGGCCCTGTCACGAGCCGTCCACGGCCAGCTTGACGCCGCCCTGGTGGCGCTCGCCGAGACCGAAAAGGCGATGCTCGAGCAAAGCGACGACCCGGTCGGCGTGCACGAGACCGCGCCGGGTCCTGCGCCGCCGTCCTACATGCGCCTGGACCGCCTCGTGCAGATCATCGATGCCGACGGCCACGTCGTCTCGCGCAGTTCGAACCTGGGCGGCTCGCGCTTGCCCGTGTCGGCGGAACTGCTGCAACGGCTGGGCCGCGACGATGTGATATTCGAAACCCGCACGGACTTCGGCGAGGAGCCCACCCGCCTCGTGTCGGTGCCCGTCCATGCGCGCGGCAAGCTCTGGGCCATCCAGGTCGCGGGCTCTCTCGACGACACCAACCACGTGATGCAGAGCGCCACGCTGTTGTTCATCGCAACCGGCCTGGCGCTGATGGTGGCGGTCGTCGGCGTCGGCCAGTTGCTCACGCGCAGGATCCTGCGCGCGATGGACGGCGTCGTCCACGAGGCGTTGCGCATCGGCCAGAGCAACCTCAACACGCGGCTTCCGCACCCAGGCACCAACGACGAGATGGGGCGCCTGGTCGACGCGCTCAACGACATGCTGGCGCGGCTGGAGCGTGCCTTCGAGACGCAGCAACGCTTCACGGCGGACGCGTCGCACGAGCTGCGTTCACCCCTGTCGCGGATGCGCATGGAGCTCGAGGTGACGCTGCGACGGCCCCGCGAGGCGGACGACTATGTGGCGGCCATGCGATCGTGTCTCGAGGAGGTCGAGCGGCTCGTGCTGGTGCTGGAGGAATTGCTGGCGCTCGCGCGCCTCGATGCCGGCCAGGGACGCGCGCCCAGCGACGTCGTGTCCGTCAACGCGCTCGTCGGTGAGACCGTGCAACGCGTCGAGCCGCTCGCGCGTGAACGCGGGATGCGCGTGGTCGTCGAACCTGCGGAGCCGATCACGGCCAAGGTGGCGCACATCGCGGCCGGTCTCGTGCTCGCGAACCTCCTCGACAACGCCTTGAAGTTCTCGCCCGCGGGCTCGACGATCTCGATCGGTATCGTGGCCGAGGGAGCGGACGCGATCGTCAGCGTCCGCGACGAAGGCCCCGGCATCGCGCCGAGCGACATGCCGCATGTGTTCGAACGCTTCTTCCGCGCGGCTCAGACGCGTTCCGAGGCAACGCCAGGCGTGGGGCTGGGGTTGTCGCTGTCGCAGGCCATCATCCATGCCCACGGCGGTCGGATCACGGCAGCGAACCGCGCCGCCGGCGGAGCCGAGTTCGCGCTGCACCTGCCGCGCTGAGCGTCAGTGTCGCGAGGCGCCGTCGGCGGACGCTGCCTCGGCGTCCTCTTCCTTCGGCACGAACACCTTGCGTGTCTTGGCGTTGACGTCCTGACGGCACTACTGAGCAGGAGAGCACGAGGACAAGTCGTTCGCCCGGACAGCAGGTCAGTCCTTTGACCGAGGAGGAACCAGCGTCTCGTAAGGGGGCAGGTTGTTGGCCATCCTGAGCGCGTGCTCGTAGGCGATCTTCAACTTGTGAGCCGCATCATCGAACGCCATGATCTCTTCGAAGAAGTCGTCAGCGCCGTTCTCTCCAGCAAGGTCACGAGCTGCCTCCAGAGCACGCAACTTGTCATCGACGGCCTGGATAGCCATGACAAGGGTGTTCCCATCCACTTCGGGCATACGTGTCTCTCTCAGTTCGACGAGGCAAGTTCGATCGATCGCACCACCGCATTTCGAGCCAAGTTCTCGAGGGCCCCGCGGTAGGCGTCCGACCGCATTGTCTTCGCTACAGGCAAGATCAAGTAGTGGGTGGCGTTGAACCGCTCGCGCCAGCGTCATCCTTCAGATGAATCGAGTCCGGCACCACAGTTCCCTTGGGGATCATGAACGTATTCCACTTCTTGGGCGGGAACACGGCGTCCCGATCAAACAGCGAAGTCCCGCCCTCGTTGGTGATCCAGTCCTCGCCGTCAGCACCACGGAACTGATGCAGGTCTGGCTTGCGGGTGTTGCCCGACGGCAGCATGCGAGGGACGAAGTCTGGAATCAGCACGCCCGGTGCAGGTGCATCGCCCATCACGGTGCCGTTGGGAAGATCTTCGTGCATCACCGAACGCCAGAGGTTCACTTCACTCTTCGCCATTTTCGTCCTGTCAATTTCATCGCCAGCAAATTCGCTGGAGTTGAAATCCTATCGAGGGCCGCCTTTCCAACGCACGACTCGGCGAGCTTCAGCGCGCGACGTTGGCGACCCTGGAGCGGCTTGACGCGAGCTCATGGGAAATCGAGCCCGTCTGAACTAACCGCTGAAGGCGACCGGCGTTCGATTTCGCAGAGTGGTCGCGCCGCTAGGAGGCTCGCCGATCTCAGCCGGGTCGACAGCGTCGGCGCCGTCTGGCGGCCTGGTGGTCCGCCACTTCCCCCGATGGGAGCAGTTCAGGATCGAGTGAACAGAATTCGGGATTCAATGAGAACCGACACCCAGATCGTAAAGACGCCAAAACCCCCCTCTTGAATCGTCACGTCCGGTCCCTATAATGCTTGCTAGCACTCACCAGCCGCGAGTGCTAGCGATGGTGGCGTGGGCCGCCGGAGCACTTGCCAAAATCTCTGCTAGCGGGCACTCACTCTTGAGTTGAACCGCTGCGAGTCTTACTGCGAATGCATTGAAGGAGATAAAATGAAGCTGCGTCCGTTGCACGACCGTGTTGTCGTCAAGCGCCTGGAACAAGAAACCAAGACCGCCTCGGGCATCGTCATCCCCGACGCCGCCGCCGAGAAGCCGGACCAGGGCGAAGTCCTGGCCGTCGGCCCGGGCAAGCGCAATGACAAGGGTGATTTCATCGCCCTGAACGTCAAGGTCGGCGATCGCGTGCTGTTCGGCAAGTACAGCGGCCAGACCGTCAAGGTCGATGGCGACGAACTGCTCGTGATGCGCGAAGAAGACCTCTTCGCCGTCGTCGAGAAGTAAGCACTCCGCGCGAAGCCCCGCGCTTCGCGCGCCAGGGTGGCCGGCGCCCAGCGCCGGTCGGCGGCACCCGCCCCGGCCGCGCACCCGTTGCGCCGTCGCCCTGAACCCTCTCATTCACTGAATTCCGGAGAAACATCTCATGGCAGCTAAAGACGTCATTTTTGGCGCGGACGCCCGCGCTCGCATGGTCGAAGGCGTGAACATCCTGGCCAACGCGGTCAAGGTCACGCTGGGCCCGAAGGGCCGCAACGTGGTGCTCGAGCGCTCGTTCGGCGCCCCCACGGTCACCAAGGACGGCGTGTCCGTGGCCAAGGAAATCGAGCTGAAGGACAAGCTCCAGAACATGGGCGCGCAGATGGTCAAGGAAGTCGCTTCCAAGACCAGCGACAACGCCGGTGACGGCACCACCACCGCCACCGTGCTGGCGCAGGCCATCGTGCGCGAAGGCATGAAGTACGTGGCCGCCGGCATGAACCCGATGGACCTGAAGCGCGGCATCGACAAGGCGGTCACCGCCCTGGTCGAGCAGCTCAAGCTCGCCTCGAAGCCGACGACGACGTCCAAGGAAATCGCCCAGGTCGGCACGATCTCGGCCAACTCCGACGACTCGATCGGCCAGATCATCGCCGAGGCGATGGACAAGGTCGGCAAGGAAGGCGTCATCACCGTCGAAGACGGCAAGAGCCTGGCCAACGAACTCGACGTCGTCGAAGGCATGCAGTTCGACCGCGGCTACCTGTCGCCCTACTTCATCAACCAACCGGAAAAGCAGGTTGCCCTGCTGGACAACCCGTTCGTCCTGCTGTTCGACAAGAAGATCTCGAACATCCGTGACCTGCTGCCGACGCTGGAGCAGGTCGCCAAGGCCGGCCGTCCGCTGCTGATCGTCGCCGAAGAAGTCGACGGCGAAGCGCTGGCCACCCTGGTGGTCAACACGATCCGCGGCATCCTGAAGGTCGTCGCCGTCAAGGCCCCGGGCTTCGGCGATCGTCGCAAGGCCATGCTGGAAGACATCGCCATCCTGACGGGCGGCAAGGTCATCGCCGAGGAAGTCGGCCTGACGCTGGACAAGGTCACGCTGGCCGACCTCGGCCAGGCCAAGCGCGTCGAAGTGGGCAAGGAAAACACGACGATCATCGATGGCAACGGCGCCGCCGGCGACATCGAAGCGCGTGTCAAGCAGATCCGCATCCAGATCGAGGAAGCCACCAGCGACTACGACCGTGAAAAGCTGCAGGAGCGCGTGGCCAAGCTGGCCGGCGGCGTTGCGCTGATCAAGGTCGGTGCCGCGACTGAAGTCGAGATGAAGGAAAAGAAGGCCCGCGTCGAAGACGCGCTGCACGCCACGCGTGCGGCCGTCGAAGAAGGCATCGTGGCCGGCGGCGGCGTCGCGCTGTTGCGCGCTCGCCAGCAGATCGGCTCGCTCAAGGGCGACAATCCCGACCAGGACGCCGGCATCAAGCTGGTGCTGCGCGCCATCGAAGCGCCGCTGCGCGAGATCGTCTACAACGCCGGCGACGAAGCCAGCGTGGTCGTCAACGCCGTCCTCGGCGGCAAGGGCAACTACGGCTACAACGCGGCCAACGGTACCTACGGCGACATGATCGAGATGGGCATCCTGGACCCGACGAAGGTCACCCGCACCGCGCTGCAGAACGCCGCGTCGGTCGCCTCGCTGATGCTGACGACCGAGTGCATGGTCTCCGAAACCCCCAAGGACGACGCGCCCTCGATGGGCGGCGGCGGCATGGGTGGCATGGGCGGCATGGGCGGCATGGACATGTGATGTCCGCGCCCGGCGCGCCGCGAGGCGCTCCGGGCCTGTCCGTCGCGACAAAGGAAAAGGGACTGCCTCGGCAGTCCCTTTTTTCATGGCCGCACGCTAACGACAATGGGCCGTCAGCCGCTCGTTGCCATGGTTGAACGGGTCGTACTGCGACCGGGCCGTGGGCACCAGGCGGAAGCAGCCGCCGTGCACGTGCACCTCGGTCTCGCCGCCGGGCTGGGCGATCTCCTCGTAGGGCGCGTCGTCGCCGCCGATCCTGGCCAGCGCCGAGGGCGCCGGGGGACGGGCCAGCGACTGGGCGAGCGAGGGTCGGCTGCCGGCGATCACGGCGCGCAGCTGCGCGCGGGTGAGCGTCAGGTCCAGCGGCGCCGACGCGGCGCTGGCCGGCGGCTCGGGCGCGCTGGCCGCCTGCGCGATCGCCTGCGCTGCGAGCGCCGGCGCCCGCAAGGCCTGCGGGTCGGCGGCCGGCAGCGGCAGTGCGCGCAGTGCACGCAGTCGCGTCGGGCGGGGCGCGGGGGGCGTCGCGGGCGGGGCCGGCGCGGGTCGTGGCGCCAGCCACAGCGTCGCTTCGACGACTGCCGGCTCGGCGACGCGCTCGTGCGGCAGGCGCGCGTCCAGCATCGTCAGCACCAGCAGCGCGTGCGCCGCCAGCGCCAGGGCGAACCACGCGTTGCGTCGCCCGCGCGGCGCCGGTGCCCACCGGGGCGGTTCCCGTTCGTTCCCCATGCGCTCCCTTGTCGTTGCGAACTTCGAGCGCGGCGGGCGGCACGCGGTTCCGTTCTCCCCCCAAAATGCGGTCGATGATCTCGCGCCTCGTCCTTTGCTCCCTGCTCCTGGCCGCCCTGGCGGCGGTCGTCGCGCCCGTCCAGGCGCGCGGCGGCGCGGACGCCGCCGCCAGCGCCGTCCCCGCCCCGGCCCCGCCACCGCGGGTCGACGACGGCCACCGGCGCATCGGCCTCGTGCTCTCGGGCGGGGGCGCGCGCGGGCTCGCGCACGTGGGCGTGCTCAAGGCGCTGGAGCGCGCGCACGTGCGCATCGACGCCATCGCCGGCACCTCGATGGGCGCGATCGTCGGCGGCCTCTACGCGAGCGGGATGAGCGCCGACCAGCTGGAGACGGAGCTGGCCCGCATCGACTGGGATGCCCTGTTCGCCACGCGCGTGGCCCGCCCTTTCCTGTCGCAGCGCCGCAAGGAGGAGGACTTCGAGATCGCCACCGGCCTCGAGTTCGGCGTCCACGACGGCCAGCTCAGCGCGCCGCAGGGCGCCCTGTCCAGCCGCGGCCTGGAGCTGCTGCTGCGACGGCTGACGCTGCCGGTGCGCCATGTCGAGGACTTCGACCGCCTGCCGATCCCTTTCCGCGCCGTGGCCACCGACATGGAGAACGGCAAGCCGCTGATCCTCTCGCACGGCGACCTCGCGGTGGCGCTGCGCTCCAGCATGAGCGTGCCGGGCGTGTTCGCGCCCACCGAGGTGGACGGCCACATCCTGGGCGACGGCGGCCTGGTGGACAACGTGCCGGTGGACGTCATGCGTGCGATGGGCGTCGACCTGGTCATCGTCGTCAACGTGGGCACGCCGCTGTCCGGCCGCGAATCGCTGTCGTCGGTGCTGGGCCTGACCGAGCAGATGATCGCCATCCTCACCGAGCAGAACGTCGAGCGCTCCCTCGCGACGCTGACACCGCGCGACCTGCTGCTCAATCCCGACCTGGGCAAGCTCACCTCCGGCGACTTCGGCCGCGCGCCCGAGCTGATCCGGCTCGGCGCGGACTACGCCCGGTCGCAGGCGGCGCGCCTGGCGGCCTACGCCGCGCCGGCGGCCGACCATGCGAGGTGGCTGGCCCAGCACGTGCAGCCGCCGATGGAGGCGACGCCGCTGGCGGCCGTGCAGTTCGAGGGCTCGCTGCAGACCAACCCGGGCCGTTTCGAGGCCAAGCTGCAGTCGCAGGCCGGCGAGCTGTTCGACACCCGCAAGGCCGAGGCCGACGCGCGCCGGCTGGCGGCCAGCGGCGACTACACGCGCGCCGACTACCGGCTCATCACCGGACCCAACGGCGAGAGCCTGATGTTCGACCTGCAGGACAAGCCCTGGGGCCCGAACTACCTGCGCGCCGGCCTCGACCTGCACGCCGACTTCAGCGGCCACAGCGGCTTCGACGTCAAGCTGAGCCACAACCACCACTGGCTCACCGAGAACGGCACCGAGTGGCGCAACTTCATCCAGATCGGCGAGCGGCCGGCCATCTTCTCGGAGCTGTACCACCCGCTGCAGCGCAACATCGACGACTCGTCGGACTGGTTCGCGGCAGCCTACGCCTCCGGCGACCGCCAGCATCGCTCCGCCTACGACGGCGACGGCGTCGAGGTCGCCCAGTTCCTGCGCTCCACCGGCCAGTTCGGCATCGACGTCGGCCTGCCGTTCGGCCGCCTCGGCGAGCTGCGCGCCGGCTTCCTGCACCTGACGACGTCGACCACGCCGACGCTGCTGTCGGCGGCATGGACCGGCCCGACGGCGGCGCAGATCTGGCAGGAGGACGGCCTGCGCGTGCGCGGCGTCGTCGACCAGCTGGACTACGTCAACTTCCCCACCAGCGGCTATCGCCTGGACGGCGAGGCGGTGGTCGGCAGGCGGCGCCTGCGCGACAGCGAGCACATGGCGCGCGTCTCGGTGCAGGGCACGCTCGTCGACACGTTCGGCCGCAACACCTTCGAGCTGCACGGCGCGCTGAAGATGTCCGACGAGAAGGCGCAGCTGGTGGTGGACCAGTTCACGCTGGGTGGTTTCCAGCAGCTCTCGGGCTACCGGCCCGACCAGCTCTCGGGCAACGCGGTGCTGTTCGGCCGCCTGAACTGGTACACCCGCCTGACCGACACGCCGGTGTTCGCGCGCGGCTTCTTCCTGGGCGCATCGCTGGAGGCCGGCAATGCCTGGAACCAGCGCGCGCAGCTGGGCCTGGCGAACCTGCGCGGCGGCGGCAGCGTGTACCTGGGGGCGGACACCGGCATCGGCCCGATGTACCTGGGCATCACCTACGCGCCGCGCGGCGAGTTGGGCGTCGCGCTGTTCATCGGCCGGCCCTGACGAGGGTGGCGGGTCGCCGCTCAGGCCGCGTCGGCCGCGCCCGGAACGTCCGGCACGTCGGGGTCCGCCGGCAGCGGCGGCACGTCGAAATGCACGCGCTCGGGCATCGCCCGGCGCCAGCCCATCAACTGCTCGGCGACGTCCTCGACGCCCACGCGGCGCATCGACGAGAACAGCACCACGGCGATGTCGGACGCCTCGGTGACGTAGTCGCCCAGCACCTCCTGGGCGACGGCGACCGCCAGGCCCTGGTCGCGCTGGCCCAGCTTGTCGCACTTGGTCAGCAGCACCAGCAGCTTGATCTCGCCGGTCTTGACGCGCTGGGCGATGAACTGCATCAGCTGGATGTCGAGCGGCGTGAAGCCGTGGCGGCTGTCCACCATCAGCACCACGCCCATCAGCGCGCGCCGCACTTCCAGGTAGTCGGCCATCACCTTCTGCCACACCAGCTTCTTGCCGCGCGCGACCGCGGCGTAGCCGTAGCCGGGCAGGTCGGCGAAGAAGGCGTCGGGCGCCTCGCGCGGGCCGAGGGTGAACAGGTTGATCAGCTGCGTGCGGCCGGGGGTCTTGGAGGCGAAGGCGAGCTGGCGCTGCTGGGCCAGCGTGTTGATGGCCGACGACTTGCCGGCATTGCTGCGGCCGACGAACGCGATCTCGGGCATGTCGCCCGCGGGCAGCTGCGCGATCTTGCTGGCCGAGGTCAGGAACTTGGCCGTATGCAGCCAGCCGAGGCCTTCCTTGGCCTCGTCCGAGACCACCACCGGCTTCTTGTAGACGGGAGCCGGCACGGCGCGAGGGGGGGTGGGTTTGCGCGTACGCTTAGCTTCGGTCATGGCGCATTGTAAAATCGTTGGGTTTGCTCCCCCAAAATGCTTCTCCTGAAGGATTCGTCGAGATGAAGTCCTTGTACGTTGTTGCCCTGGCGGCCCTGTTCGCCACTCCCGTGATGGCCGACGAAGCGAAAGGCCCGGCCAAGCCGGACCTCGCCAAGGGCGCCACGACCTCGGCGACCGTCTGCGGCGCCTGCCATACGGCGGACGGCTCGCGCGGCCTCCCGACCTATCCGATCCTGCAGGGCCAGCACGCCGACTACCTCGTCAAGCAGCTGACCGAATTCAAGGCCGGCAAGCGCGACAACGCCATCATGAAGGGCATGTCGGCCACCCTCTCGGACGACGACATGCGCAACGTCGCCGCGTTCTACGCGTCCAAGGCGGCCAAGCCGGGCCAGTCGAAGAACGCCGCCACTGTGGCGCTGGGCATGAAGATCTGGCGCGGCGGCATCGCCGAGAAGAACGTGCCGGCCTGCGCCGGCTGCCACGGCCCGGCGGGCGCCGGCGTCCCGTCGCAGTACGCCCGCTTGGGCGGACAGCATGCCGAGTACGTCAGCGCGCAGCTGGGCACCTTCCGCGCCGGCACGCGCGCCAACAGCGCGCAGATGACGACCATCGCCGCGCGACTGAGCGATGCCGAGATCGCCGCGGTGTCCGACTACGTCGAAGGCCTGAACGCCGGCAAGTGACCTCCCGGCGCGCCGCGGCGCGCCGTTCGCGGGAACTGGGGCCCCGCGCGGGCCCATTCCCGGCGCCCGGCGCGGGGCGACGCCGCTATGATCGGCCGATGCCGTTCATCCGCCGCACCGCCGAGGGAGCCATCGACAGCCTGCACCGTCGCGACGAGGGCGGGGCCGAGTTCCTGCCCGACGACCACCCCGAGGTGCGCGCCTTCCTGGGCGCCGGCCCGGGCGCGCCGGGCGACGCCTTCGCGTCGCTGGACGCCGACTTCATCCGCGTGATCGAGGACGTCATCGACACGCTGATCTCGAAGAACGTCATCAACATCACCGACCTGCCCCTCGAGGCGCAGACCAAGCTGTTCGGCCGCAAGGGCTACCGCGAGCGCGCCACCAAGGACGCGCTGAGGCTGTTCGGCGACGACGAAGGCATCTAGCAGGGCCTGTTCACAGGCCCTGGCCTCCCGCGACGTCCCCGCCGGCGTCCAGGTCGACGCCCAGTTCCCGGGCCAGGCGCGCCACCTGCGCCTGCAGGCGTTCCAGCTCGCCCTTCATCCGCACCTGCTCCACGCGCAGCGCCGCCACCTCGGACAGCCCGAGCGCCGCATCGGCCAGCGGCGCCCCCGTGCCCGCCGCCGGCGCCGCATCGGCCACCGGGCCGGCCAGCAGGTGGGCCCAGCGCGATTCGCGCGCGCCCGGCGCCCGCGCGAGCTTGACGACGAACGGCGGCTCGTGCGTGGCCAGCTCGTCGAGGAAGCCTTCCACCGACGAGATGTCGGCGAAGCGGTGCAGGCGCTCGGTGTTCAGGCGCAGCTCGGCCGCGGTCTGCGGCCCGCGCAGCATCAGCAGCGCCAGCAGCGCCACGCTCTGGCCGGGCAACTTCAGCACGCGCGCCACGTTGTGCTCGAAGCGCGGCACGCGGCTGCCCGAGCCCTCGAGCACCAGGTGCAGGGACTTGAGCGTGTCCAGCGCGGCCAGCACGTCGCCCTCGCTCGCGCTGATCACCGGGTCGCGCGCCGTCTTCTGGTTGCAGCCCAGCGTGAGCGCGTTCAGGCTCAGCGGGTAGCTGTCGGGCACGGTGTGCTGTTTCTCCACCAGCACCCCCAGGATGCGGGTCTCGAGAAGCGAAAGCGTGGGCAGCGTCATGGCGGTTCGGGCCGATCGGGCGACAGGGATCGCGCCAGTATCGCTCGCCGCCGCGGGCGCGGCCTGCGCAATGACAAACGCCCCGCGGGCGCGCGGCCGGCGGGGCGTTCGGCGGGCGTCACGGCGGGGCCGTGGCGCGCGCGGGCTTACTTGGTCAGGTCCAGCGCGTTGGTCAGATCGCCCATCGCCGGCGCGCCGTTGGCCTTCAGCGCGGTGTCGCGCGCGGTCAGGCCCGCCAGCGCGTCCAGGCCGAAGCGGCGGGTGATCAGGCGCAGGATGGACGCGGTGTCGTACTGCGTGTGGTCGACCGTGCCCTTCTTCGCGTACGGCGAGATGATGATGGCCGGGATGCGCGTGCCCGGGCCGATCTTGTCGCCCTTCGGGGGCGCCACGTGGTCCCAGGCGCCGCCGAACTCGTCGTACGTGATCACGATGACCATGTTCTTGTACTGCGGGCTCGCCTGCAGCTTGCTCACCACGTCGGCGATGCGCGCGTCGCCGTCGGCCAGGTTCGCGTAACCCGGGTGCTGGTTGTAGACGCCTTCGGGCTTGTAGAAGGCCACCGGCGGCAGCGTGCCGGCGGCGGCGTCGGCCACCAGGTCGGTGTAGTCCTTCAGGTGGGCGGTGCGGTCGGCGGCGTGCGCAACCGGATCCAGGTTGGCGTAATAGTTGAACGGCTGGTGGTGCGGCTGGAAGTCGACGTTGGCGGTCGTCGCCACGCCGTTGGCGTTGCCGGCGTAGATCACCGAGCGGGCGGTGGTCGGATCCTGCTTGCCGTCGGTCAGTGCGGCGTTCCACGAGCCGCCGTACCACTTCCAGTCGACGCTCCTGGCCGTCAGCAGGTCGCCGATGTTGGTCTGCGTCTGCGGCGGCAGCGTGGTCGCCTTGGCGGTGTTGGCGTAGGCGGAGTCGTTGCCCGTCAGGTCGGCCGGTGCGTTGCCGCTCGGCTGGTACGGGGCCTGCATCGTGTTGACGGCGTAGAACTGGTTGTCGCCGAAGTAGTTGGCCGGCGTGATGTTGCCGCTCAGCTGGAACGTCGGCGGGCCGTCCATGGCGGAGGCCTTGGCGGTGGCGGCGGCCGTCAGGTGCGGCAGCCAGTTGCCCGAGGCATCCTTGTCGAGGACGGCGATCGTCGGGTGGGCCGCGGCCGTGTCGGCGTTCGGGTAGGTCGGCGCGCAGGCGCAGATCAGGTACTGGTGGTTCAGGAACGAGCCGCCGAAGGCGCCTTCGAAGAAGTTGTCGGCCAGCACGTTGGCCTGCGCGAGCTTGTACAGCGGCGAGGCGCTGGTGTCGAAGTGGCCCATGGTCAGGCCGCCGGCGTCTTCCCAGGCGGCGAACAGGTCGTTCTTGCCGCCGTTGATGGCCATCTGGTTCTCGAAGAAGCGGTGGTACAGGTCGCGGGTGACGGTGGTGTTGTCGAGCTTGGCGCCGGCGCCGGCGTTGGCGGTGAACCCGGTCTCGATGGAGAACGGCGCGTTCTTCAGGCCGGCGCTCTGCGCGGCCGTGATGACGACGCTGCTGCCCGCGGCGGTGACGCCGTTCCAGGTCTGCGGCAGCGTGGCCAGCACCGTCGTGCCGTCGCGGTCCTTCTGCGGGATGTAGCTGGAGGTCGGGTTGCCGGACGCGTCGACCACGGTGCTCAGGCCGTTGGCGCCCGGGAAGTTGCCGTACAGGTTGTCGAACGAGCGGTTCTCGGCGTAGATGACGACGATGTTGCTCACCTTGTTCTTGAGCAGGGTCGTCGTGTCCGTCGGGTTGTCGCTGTCGGCGCACCCGCCGAGCGCGAGCACGCTGGCGATCGCCAGCGGCGTGAGAAGGGCGGCGAACTGGATGGGGTTCTTCATGGGCTGGGCTCCTGAGCCTGGATTTCTGCAAAGCGACGAGCATCGCGGGCATGTGTGACAAGGGCATGTAATCCGCGACCACGAACCGCGTCATGGTGTTGTCACGCGGCTGCCATGCGCTGCCGCTAGGCTGTCGGGTTGCCTGTCACGAGTCTCCGAAGCCGCCGTGTTCCGCCGTCCCCTGTTCCCGTTCCGTCCCTCCCGCTGGCTGCTCGCGGCCGCGCTCGCCGGCGTCGTCGCGCCGGCCCCCGCCGCACCGGCTTCGGCGCCGCGCGCCACGCCGTTCTACGAGACGCCGTTCGAGCGCAAGCCCGACGTGAAGACGCTCACGGCGCTGGGCCGCTCGCTGTTCTTCGATCCCGCGCTGTCGGCCTCCGGACGCATGGCGTGCGCGTCCTGCCACGATCCCGCCCACGCCTGGGGGCCGCCCAACCACCTGCCGGTGCAGCTCGGCGGCCCGAAGCAGACGCTGCCGGGCCTGCGCGCGGTGCCGTCGCTGAAATACCACCAGGCCATCCCGCAGTTCCAGGAGCACTATTTCGACAACGACGGCAACGACAGCGAGGACCAGGGCCCCGCCGGCGGCCTCGGCTGGGACGGCCGCGCCGACTCGGCCCACGAGCAGGCCGCCGCGCCGCTGCTGTCGCCGTTCGAGATGGCCAACGCCAGCCAGGCCGCCGTGGTCGCCAAGCTCCAGGCGTCGCGCGACGCCGCCGGGATGCGCGAGGCGTTCGGCCCGCACATCTTCGACGACCCGGCGCGGGCCTGGAACGGCCTCGCGCTGGCGCTCGAGGTGTTCCAGCAGAGCCCGGCCGACTTCTACCCGTACGACAGCAAGTACGACGCGTTCCTGCGCGGCCGGGCGACGCTCTCGCCGGCCGAGACGCGCGGCCTGGCGGCGTTCAACGACGCCGCCCGCGGCAACTGCGCGTCGTGCCACGTCAGCGCGATCAAGCGCGGCGCGTTCCCCAACTTCACCGACTTCGGCCTGATCGCCATCGGCGTGCCGCGCAACCGCGCGATCCCCGCCAACGCCGACGCCGGCTACCGGGACCTGGGCGCCTGCGGGCCGCTGCGCACCGAACTGAAGGGCCGCAACGAGTACTGCGGGCGCTTCCGCACGCCCTCGCTGCGCAACGTGGCGCTGCGCGGCGTGTTCTTCCACAACGGCGTCTACACGACGCTGGAGGACGCGGTGCGCTTCTACGCGCTGCGCGACAGCGCGCCGCAGCGCATCTACGGCGCCGCCCCGGCGCGCCGCTTCGACGACCTGCCGCGCCCGTACCAGTCCAACCTGAACCGGGACGCACCGTTCGGCGCGCAGCCGGGCGGCAAGCCGGCGCTGACCGAGGCCGAGATCGCCGACGTGGTGGCGTTCCTGAAGACGCTGACCGACGGCTGGGTGCCGCAGGCCGACAAGCGCTAGCCCAGCACCCAGGTGTCGCGCACCGGCACGTGCGGCTCCACATGGCTGGTCAGCAGGATCACCTGTTCGCCGCGCGCCGCCCGCTCGCCCAGCGTGGCGGACAAGTGGCGCGCCGACGCGACATCGAGCGCGTTGAACGGCTCGTCGAGCAGCAGCAGCCTGACCGGCAGGGCAAGCGCGAGCGCCAGCAGCGTCTTGCGCTGCTGGCCCAGCGAGGCCTCGCGCAGCGGCGTCGCCAGCGCCGGGGCCAGGCCCAGCGCCTCCACCTGCTCGTGCACGCGCCGCGCATCGACGCCGGCATACGTGCCGCCTACGAAGCCCAGGCACTCGGCGATGGTGAGCCAGGGCGTGGGCGGCGGATCGCTGTGGCACCAGAACGTCTGCTGGCGCCAGGCGAGCGAGGCGGTGCGCTCGCCGGCCGCGTAGCGGCAGCCGGCGAGTTCGAAGCCGCCGTGGCGTGGCGCCAGGGCCCCGGCGAGCAGGCGCAGCAGCGTCGACTTGCCGCTGCCGTTGGCGCCCTGCACCCAGGTGACGCCGGCCCCGGCCTGGGCGGTGAAGCCCTCGAACAACCAGCGCTGGCCATAGGCGAAGACAAGCTGCTCGATGCGCAGTGTCAGTTCCACAGTTCGCTCCCGAAGGCGGTCAACAGGCCGGTGCTCACGGCCCACAGCGCGACATGCGCTTCGCGGTTGGCCGCCGGCACCGCGGTCAGCGCCAGCGGCGTCGCCACCAGCCCCAGCGCGAACGCCGCCAGCGGCAGCGCCCGCCAGGGCCGCGCGAGCAGCACCAGCAGCACCGCCACGGCGCCGGCCGCGACCATCGGCGCGCAGACCAGCACGCGCGCCTGCCAGCGCCAAGCCGCGGCGGCGGGCAGCGACACGAGCCAGGGTTCCAGCGCGGCGAGGTGCGACTCCATCGCGCGCTGCAGCCGCTCGGTCAGCGCGATGGCCAGCACGCTGAACATCAGCGACCACGCCGCGCCCGGCACGACTGGCCACCAGCCCTGCGTCCAGGCCACGGCCAGCGCGATCGCCGCCGCGACGCCGGCGAGCAGCGCCCGCGCGCCGGGCGTCAACGCGTCGCGCCACGCGGGCCACCACAGCAACGCGACGAACGCGCGCGGTCGCAGCGCGAGCAGGGCCGCGGACGAACGCGCGGGCCGGACCCGACGCGTCCGCCACGCCACGCCGCGTCGCTGCCAGGCCAGCGCCGCGGCGCCCAGCGCGCACGAGGCCAGCCAGGAAGCGAGCAACGACAGCAGCGCGCGCGGCAGCGCCTGCACCCACCACGCGGGCCGGTGGATCGCGAAGACGACGACCGACAGCGCATAGAGCGCGGCCAGCGGCGCCAGCACCGCGGCGGCGACGGCCACGTCCGAGCGCCACAGCGCCCGCGCCGTCAACGGCAGGCAGCGCAGCTGCACGCACCAGGCCTGCGGCAGCAGGCGCCGGCGCAGCGCCCACACGGGCCAGGCAGCCAGCACGGCCTGCGCGACCCACAGCGCGAGCCCGCTGCGCCAGGGCAGCGTCACCGCCTTCATCGGTGGCACGCCGGCCCACGCCAGCAGCGCGAAGCTGGCGACGAAGATCGGCCCCGCCACGCCGGCCAGGATGGGCAGCGCCTCCTTCAGCGAGCGCAGCAACTCGTGCAGCACCTCGCGGGTGCGTTCCAGGCGGACGGGGATGAGGGTGGTCTTCAGGATAGGGCTGCCGTCGGGCGCATCGCCATGGGAGCGTGGGGATGCTGACAAGTTCCGTGGGGGCGGCGCGACGACGCACCGGACTGCCCCGACACGGCCGGGTGTCCTCTGGCGCCGTCTCCGGCAAGCGGCAGGAAGCACTCAACCGGAGCGATCTGGCACGGTGCGGAGATCGTTCATCCGAAAAGGCTGCGCACAACCAATGCCACCCGCGCCAGTCGCGTGCTGTGCCTGATCCGGCCTGAGCTCTCGAGCTGGACCAGGCCATGAAGGGCTGCCCAGAACGTCTCCGTCGCCACGTCGACATCCGGGCTCGTCGGTGGGACGACGGCTGAAAGAACCTCGAAAGCCTCTCTCAGTTCCGATCTGGTGTCGGCCTCTGCGAAAAGCAAATCGGTCGGCATCGTGAACATGGCCTCGTAGAGAGCTGGATTGTCGCGGGCGAAGTCGAGATACGCGATCGCGACGCTTTCGCCCACGGGGCGGGAATCGGTTGATACGTGCGCCGCTCGATGGAGAGCCGTCTTGATTTCCCGAAAGCCTTCGAGAGCGACGGCGCTGACGATCGCGTCCCTGTTCTTGAAGTGCGAATAGAGGACAGGCTGGCTGTACTCGATCTCGTCGGCCAAGCGACGAACGGTGACCGCGCTCCATCCCTCGGCTTCCGCGATTTTTCGGGCCGCCGCAGTGATGCGCTGCTCGCGTGCTTCCCGGTCCCTGTTCTTGCGCTCGGCAACGCCCATCGCTGATCCCCTCGAAAGCCCATGCGGCCCGCGATGATACCGGCGCTTGCAGATCTAGCGCTGCTACATTACTATTCTAGCACTGCTAGATCTTCTTGTTCCGATATGGCTCAAGCAGGCAGTGATTCGAGCCAATGAACCCCAACCGCCAAAGGACTACATCCATGAGCAGCGCCGCTCCCCCCGACCTGACCAAGCTCGGCTACCTCTTCGCCGAGATCATGTCCAGCCATGACGTGTCGCGCCTCGACGAGATCAAGGCTGCCAACTATGTGAATCACAACGCATTCGCCGAGCCCGGACTGGAAGGCTCCAGGAAGGTACTCGGGGCCATCATCGCGGGCGTTCCCGACCTCAAGGTGACCGCGGAAGATGTCTTCGTCTCGGCCGACGGGTCCCGCGTGGTCGGTCGCTATCGCTACGAGGGCACCCACACCGGCAACCTTCTCGGTTACCCCGCGACGGGCAGGCCCTTCGTCATGCGCTCCATCGACATCTGGCGGGTCGAACACGGTCGCTTCGTCGAACACTGGGACGAACTCAACACACTCGAGGTCTTCACCCAGATCGGCGCCGTTCAGCAACGAACGCATCCCGCGATCGACCGGAAGGAAACAGCATGAACACCACCACCCCCACACCGATGGGACGCGACCTGCGAATGAAGTCGCCCCTGTTCTGGTTCACATTCCTGATTCCGGCCGCCATCATCATGCTCGGCATCAACTTCCTGTTGAACCCCGTGGGCGCTTCGGCCGGCTACGGAATTCCGATCACGGACCCGTCTGCATTTCCGTTCATGTGGGTGAAGGGCATTCGCGACATCTTTGCCGGTGTCGCCGTACTGACGCTCCTGTTCAGAGGAGATCGGCGCACGACCGGCATCATCTATGCGATTGCATGCTTCATCGCGATCGGCGATGGTCTTGTAATCCTGGCGCAGCGGGGCTTTGCAGCTCCCATCTTCATGCACTGGGGCACAGCGCTCTACATGATGGTCGTCGCTTCATTCCTTCTAAGAGCCAGGAAATGATCTCGCTGGCGTGACCATCGGACAGGTCTCGGCAGCGCACTTGCGATAGCGGTCTGTTGCCGACCGGGTGGACATCCTGAAGCCGGCCCTTCGCGACCGACGGGTCCTGGCCGGCCCATGACAGCGACAGCGACGGCGATCCCTCCGAACACCTCACCCCCGGAGGCGCGAAAACATCGGGAAATCGTTCCGATGGCGCCGGGCGGAATTCGGGTGCATGCCTACGATGGCCACAAGTCCATCGAGCCTCGCATGTCGTCCCGCCCGCTCACCGCTGCCACGCCCGCCACGCGGGCAAATCCCGCCGAAGGCGTCACGCGCGCAGTCAGCTGCGCGTGCGCGCCGGCGCGCACCGCGTCACTTGCGGGCCAGCACGTGCGCGAGCGCGATGCCCGTGTGCGTGCGTCTGGCCACCAGGTGTTCCGGCGGTCCTTCGGCCACCAGCCTGCCGCCCGCCGCGCCGCCCTCCGGCCCCATGTCGATCACCCAGTCGGCCTCCGCGATGACGTCGAGGTCGTGCTCGATGACCACCACGCTGTGGCCGCCGTCGGTCAGCCGGTGCAGCACCTTGATCAGCTTGGACACGTCGGCCATGTGCAGGCCCACCGTCGGCTCGTCCAGCACGTACAGCGTGTGCGGCGCCTTCTGGCCACGCCGCCCCACCTCGTCGCGCACCTTGCTCAGCTCGGTCACCAGCTTGATGCGCTGCGCCTCGCCGCCCGACAGCGTGGGCGACGGCTGGCCCAGCGTCAGGTAGCCCAGGCCGACGTCCTGCAGCAGCTGCAGCGGGTGGGCGATGGACGGCATGCTGGCGAAGAACTCCACGGCCTCGTCGACCTCCATCTGCAGCACGTCACCGATGCTCTTGCCGCGCCAGGTGACCGCCAGGGTGGCCGGGTTGAAGCGCGCGCCGTGGCACAGGTCGCAAGCCACCTTCACGTCGGGCAGGAAGCTCATCTCGATCGTGCGCATGCCCTGGCCCTCGCAGCCAGGGCAACGGCCGCCGTTGGCGCCGCCGGTGTTGAAGCTGAAGCGACCCGCCGCGTAGCCGCGCGCCTTGGCCTCCAGTGTCTCGGCGAACAACTTGCGGATGGCGTCCCAGAAACCGATGTAGGTGGCCGGGCACGAGCGCGGCGTCTTGCCGATGGGCGTCTGGTCGACCTCCAGCACGCGGTCCACCGAGTGCCAGCCCTCCACCGACGCGCAACCCACCGGCTCCGCCTTGCCGCGGCTGGCCACCAGCGCGGCCACGCTGGCCAGCAGCACGTCGCGCGCGATGGTGCTCTTGCCCGAGCCGCTCACTCCGGTGATGGCCACCAGCCGCTGCAGCGGTACGCGCACCGGCATGCCCTGCAGGTTGTGAAGCTTCGCGCCGAACACCGTGATGTGCGTGCTGGCGCCAGCGTCGTCGGCCGCGAACGCGACCTCGCGGCGCGGCTGCATCGGATGCGTCTGCGGATGCGCCAGGCAGCGGCCGGTGACCGATTCGGGCACCGCCGACAGGTCCGCCGCCTTGCCCTGTGCCACCAGGCGGCCGCCGCGCTTGCCGGCGCCGGGGCCGATGTCGATCAGGTGGTCGGCGCGGCGGATGGTGTCCTCGTCGTGCTCGACCACCACCAGCGTGTTGCCCTGCGAGCCCAGGCGCGCGAGCGCGTCCAGCAGGATCTTGTTGTCGCGCGGATGCAGGCCGATGGTGGGCTCGTCCAGCACGTAGCACACGCCCTGCAGGTTGGAGCCCAGCTGCGCCGCCAGGCGGATGCGCTGCGCCTCGCCACCGGACAGCGTGGGCGCAGCGCGGTCCAGCGTCAGGTAGTTCAGGCCCACATCCTCCAGGAAGACCAGGCGGCTGCGGATCTCGCTGATGACGTCGCGCGCGATGTCGGCGTCGCGCCCGGCCAGTTGCAGGGACTCGACCCACTTGCGAACGTCGGACACCGCCCACTGCGCCACGTCGGTGATGGCCTGGTCCTCGAACCTGATCGCGCGCGGCGCGGGCGCCAGGCGCGCGCCGTGGCACTCGGGGCAGGCGGCGTCGTGCAGTTCCTCGGCGTCGGGCTCCTTCGAGATGAAGGCCTGCTCGCGGCCGCGCTCGTTCTCGTCCTGCACCGAATCATCGAAGGCCGCGCGCTGTTCGCGCGTCAGCGCCAGTCCGGTGCCGACGCAGCCCGGGCACCAGCCGTGCTTGCTGTTGTACGAGAACATGCGCGGGTCGGGCTCGCCGTAGCTGGTGCCGCAGGTGGGGCACGCGCGCTTGGTGGAGAACACCTTGACGCTGCCGATGCCCAGCGTCGACTGGCCTTGCGCCATCGCCTCGGTCAGGCCGGTCAGTGGCGTCAGCAGGTGCATGACGCCCTTGCCGGTGTCCAGCGCCTTGGCCAGCAGCGCGCGCAGCGCCGCCTCGCGCTCCGGCGCGATCACCAGGTCGCCCACCGGCAGCTCCAGCGTGTGCTCCTTGAAGCGGTCCAGGCGCGGCCACGGATCGACCTTGACGAACTCGCCGTCCACGCGCAGGTGCGTGTGGCCGCGCGCCTTGGCCCACTTGGCCAGGTCGGTGTAGACGCCCTTGCGCGCCACCACCAGCGGCGCGAGCAGGCCCACGTGCTGGCCGCGGTAGTCGCGCAGCAGTTGCGCGGCGATGCTTTCCACGCTCTGCGGCTTCACGGGGCTGCCGTCGTGGATGCAGTGCTGGATGCCCAGCTTGACCCACAGCAGGCGCAGGAAGTGCCAGACCTCGGTGGTGGTGGCCACCGTGCTCTTGCGGCCGCCACGCGACAGCCGCTGCTCGATGGCCACCGTCGGCGGGATACCGTAGACCGCGTCGACCTCGGGCCGGCCGGCCGGCTGCACGATGCTGCGCGCGTAGGCGTTGAGCGACTCGAGGTAGCGCCGCTGCCCCTCGTTGAACAGGATGTCGAAGGCCAGCGTGCTCTTGCCCGAGCCCGACACGCCGGTGACCACGGTGAACTTGCCGCGCGGGATCGCGACGTCCACGCCCTTGAGGTTGTGCTCGCGCGCGTTGACGATGCGGATCGAGTTCTCGTCGGCGCTGCCGGCCGTCGAGCGCCGGCGCTTGCTGACCAGCGACTGCAGGCTGGGCCCGTCCAGGCTGGTGTCGCGCGCGCCCTCGACCTTGAAGCGCGCCTCCTCCACCGAGGCGTAGCGGGCATGCTTCTCGCGCGCCACGTCGACGGCGGCGTAGCGCTCCAGCCCCAGCGTCTCCTCGTAGTCGCGCAGCGCGCGGCCGGTGTGCGAGCGCGTGTTGGCCTTCAGGTCCTCCGGCGTGCCCACGCCCACCAGCTCGCCGCCCTGCTCGCCGCCTTCCGGCCCGAGGTCCACCAGCCAGTCGGCCGAGCGGATCACGTCGAGGTTGTGCTCGATGACGATCAGCGAGTGGCCCGCCTCCAGCAGCCGGCGCAGCGAGCGCATCAGCTTGGCGATGTCGTCGAAGTGCAGGCCGGTGGTGGGTTCGTCGAACAGGAACAGCGTGCCCTTCTTCGCCGCGGCCTGCTGCGGCCCTTGCGCGGCCTCCGCGAGGAATCCGGCCAGCTTCAGCCGCTGCGCCTCACCGCCCGACAGCGTGGGCACCGGCTGGCCCAGCTTCACGTAGTCGAGGCCGACGTCGACGATGGGCTGCAGCCGGCGAATCACCTCGCGATCGTCGGCGAACAGCTGCACCGCCTCGCTGACGGTGAGCTCCAGCACGTCGGCGATCGACAGCTGGCGGTCGCGCCGCACCAGGTGGGCGTCCAGCATCTCCGCACGGAAACGGCGGCCGTCGCAATCGGGGCAGCGCAGGTAGACATCGGACAGGAACTGCATCTCGACGTGCTCGAAGCCCGAGCCGCCGCAGGTCGGGCAGCGACCGTCGCCGGCGTTGAACGAGAACATGCCGGCGCCGTAGTTGCGCTCGATGGCCACCGGCGTGGTGGCGAACAGCTTGCGGATCTCGTCGAACGCGCCGACGTAGCTGGCCGGGTTGGAGCGCGCGGTCTTGCCGATCGGGCTCTGGTCGACGAACACGGCTTCCGACAGCCAGTCGGCGCCCAGCAGCGCCACGTGCTTGCCTGGCGTCTCCGTCGGCTTGCCGAAGTGGCGCGCCAGCGCCGGGTACAGCACGTCCTGCATCAGCGTGCTCTTGCCCGAGCCGCTGACGCCGGTGACGACGACCAGCCGCTGCAGCGGGAACTCCACCGTGACGTCGCGCAGGTTGTGCTCGGTGGCGCCCTGCACGATCAGCCGCGGCGTCGACTCGACCACCGCGCGCCGGATACCCATGCCCACCTGCTTGCGCGCACCCAGGTAGGCGCCGGTGAGCGTGTCGGCCAGCTTCGCGGCCTCGGGCTCGCCGTCGAACACGATCTGGCCACCGCGCTCGCCCGGTCCCGGGCCCATGTCGATCAGGCGATCGGCGGCCAGCATGACGGCGGGGTCGTGCTCCACCACCACCAGCGTGTTGCCGGCGTCGCGCAGGCGCTGCATGGCCTCGACGATGCGGTGCATGTCGCGCGGGTGCAGGCCGATGGAGGGCTCGTCGAGCACGAACAGCGTGTTGACCAGCGAGGTGCCGAGCGCGGTGGTGAGGTTGATGCGCTGCACCTCGCCGCCCGACAGCGTGCGGCTCTGGCGATCGAGCGTGAGATAGCCGATGCCGACGTCGTTGAGGTACTTCAGGCGCGTGCAGATCTCGTCGAGCAGCAGCTTCAGGGCGTCGTCGGGCAGGTTGTCCGGCGTGTGCTGCATGTCGAAGAAGCGTCGAAGACGCTCGATCGACAGCAGCATCATGTCGTGCAGGCCCAGGCCCGGCAGCGCCTCCAGCTGCTCGCGCGTCCAGTCGACGCCGTGCGGCAGGTGGCGCTGCGACGGCGGCAGCACCGCGTCGGCCTGTTCCTTGGTGCCCACGCGCCACAGCTGCGCCTCCAGCTTCAGGCGCGCGCCGTCGCAGGCAGGGCACTTCGTGTAGCTGCGGTACTTCGACAGCAGCACCCGGATGTGCATCTTGTACGACTTCGATTCCAGGTACTCGAAGAAGCGCCGGATGCCGTACCACTGCTTGTGCCAGTTGCCGTTCCAGTTCGGCGAGCCGTCGATGACCCACTTGCGCTGCGCGTCGGTGAGCATGTTCCACGCGGTGTCGCGCGGGATGCCGGCGTCGCCGGCGTACTTCATCAGGTCGTCCTGCTGTTCCTTCCAGGCCGGCGTCTGGATCGTCTTGACGGCGCCGTTGCGCAGCGTGCGCTTCTCGTCGGGCACGACCAGGCCCCAGTCGACGCCGATCACGCGGCCGAAGCCGCGGCAGGTCTCGCAGGCGCCGAAGGCCGAGTTGAACGAGAACAGCGCCGGCTGCGGGTCGTCGTAGCGCAGCTCGCTCTCGGGGCAGTGCAGCCCCGTCGACCACCGCCAGCGGATGCCGGGGTCGGCGGCTTCGGCGCTCTCGGCAAGCACGTCGACGTTGAGCCGGCCCTGGCCGCGCTTCAACGCCAGCTCGATGGCCTCGACCACGCGCACCTTCTCCACCTTGCCGACCCGGAAGCGGTCGGCCACGACGTCGAGCACCTTGCGCTCGCCGCTCTCGTCCCGGATCGTGCGCTCGCCGTGCACGCGCGTGAAGCCGCTGGTCGACAGCCACTGCGTCACTTCCGCGGCGGTCGTGTTGGCGGGCAGTTCGACGGGGAACGTGACAGCCACCCGCGGGTCGCCCTGCGCGGCGGCGCGCGCGACGAGGTCGCCGTAGATCGTGTCGGCGTTGTCGTGGCGTACCGGCAGCGCGGTGACGCGGTCGAACAGCGCGGCGGCACGGCCGAACAGCAGCTTCAGGTGGTCGTTGAGCTCCGTCATCGTGCCGACCGTCGAGCGCGAGCTGCGCACCGGGTTGGTCTGGTCGATGGCGATCGCCGGCGGCACGCCCTCCACGTGGTCGACCGCGGGCCGGTCCATGCGATCGAGGAACTGGCGCGCATAGGCCGAGAACGTCTCGACGTAACGCCGCTGGCCTTCCGCATACAGCGTGTCGAACACCAGGCTCGACTTGCCCGAACCGCTGGGCCCCGTCACCACGGTGAGCTCACCGGTGCGGATGTCCAGGTCGAGGTTCTTCAGGTTGTGCTGCCGCGCGCCGCGGATGCGGATGAGCCCGCTCATGAACGTCCTTTGGAGGGTAGGCGGAACATTCTAGGCAGCTTGCATACCCCGCGACTTTCGACGTCTTCTCGCGTCCGACCGGTCACGATCGGCACGATTTTCCACTTGAAGAATCGCCCGTCGCCCCGCATCTGCGCGGACGGCCGATTGAAAGCCGCCCGAGCGGCGGGCTGCGCGTCACCAGCGCGCCGCGACCGCGTGCGCCAGCCGCGCACCCAGCTCGTAGGCGCCTTCGCGCAACGGACGCCACGTCGCCGGTGCGATCGCGCTGGCCGGCAACGAGAGTTCGTCGAGCGTCGCCTGCCCCAGCGCCAGCCGGGCCAGTTCGCGGCCGAACACCGTGCCGGGCCCGATGCCGCGCCCGTTGTAGCCGCTGAAGCCGACGACGTTGCGGGCAAGGACGTGCAGGCGCGGCAGCGCATCGGGCGTCGTGCCGATCCAGCCGTACCAGGCGTGCTCGAAGGCCATGCCCGCCAGTTGCGGGAACAGCCTGCCCAGCGCGCGCCGGCCCCACTGCGCATGCACGGCCCGGCCGCGGCCGCGCAGGGCGCCGATGCTGCCGAACACCAGGCGCCCGGTCACGTCCAGCCGGAACGAGCTGAGCACGGTCCGCGTGTCCCACGCGCCTTCGCCGTGCGGCAGGATCGCGCGCCGGAGCGCCGGCGGCAACGGCGGCGTCGCCAGGTTGAAGTACGGCATGCGCACCAGCTCGGCGGCCACCCCGGGCCAGGGCCCCGCCGGCAGGCCGTAGGCATTGGTGGCGACGATGATCCAGCGCGCGTCGACCTCGGCCCCGGCCGCCGTCCGGACGCGCCACGCGGTGCCCCGGTCCTCGACGCCCGCCACCGGGCTGCCGCCATGGACGCTCGCGCCCGCGCCCGCGGCCGCGAGCGCGAGGCCGCGCACGTAGGCGAGCGGCTGGATCGTGCCGGCGCGCGCATCGCGCAGCGCGCCGGCGTACGCGGTGGTGCCGACGCGCGCCGCCGTCTCGTTCGCGTCGAGCAGGCGCACCGGCGCTCCCAGGCGCTGCCATTGCGCGGCGCGTGCGCGCAGGTTGGCCAGCCCGGGCGCGCCGACGGCGCAGTGCAGCGTGCCCTGGCGCACCGCCTCGCAGGCGATGCCGTGGCGCGCGACGAGGTCGAACACCAGCGACGGCGCATCGCCCAGCGACTGCAGCAGGCGCTCCCCATGCGGCGCGCCGAGCCGGTGCGGCAACTGCTCGGGCATCACCCACAGGCCCGCGTTCACCAGCCCCACGTTGCGCCCGGAGGCGCCGAAGCCGACCTCGACCGCCTCCAGCACCACCACGCGCAGCCCGCCCTCGGCGGCGTGCAGCGCCGCCGAGAGGCCGGTGAACCCGGCCCCGATGACGACGACGTCGGCTTCGCTGCGCCCGCGCAGCGGCGGGGTGTCCGGCGCAGCCGGCGCGGTGGCCTCCCACAGGCCGTGCGTCAGGCGATCCCCCTGCATCCATGCGCTCCCGTTCGGCCGACAGGCCGCGCGAGCATTCTGGCCCCTAAAGGCCGAACAGTCCGCGCAGGTACGGCGTCAGGAATCGCCCCTGCGGATCCATGCGCTCGCGCAACGCCAGGAAGTCGTCCCAGCGCGGATACAGCGGCGCGAGCTGCGCCGCCGTCAGCGAATGCGCCTTGCCCCAGTGCGGGCGGCCGCCGTGGTTCAGGCAGATGGCCTGCACCGCGTCGAAGTAGCCCTGGAAGGGCATGCCGCGGTACTGGTGGACGGAGATGTGCACGCTGTCGCGCCCGTGGTTCGGGCTCAGCCAGATGTCGTCGCCGCGCACCCAGCGGTACTCGAGCGGGAACATCAGCGGGAACGCGCGCCGCGCGACCAGCGCCTTGATCTCGCGCAGCGCGTCGGCGCCGCGCGCCGCGGGCACTGACCATTCCATCTCGTTGAAGCGCACCTGGCGCACCGTCGACAGCATCGACCAGCTCGCATCCACCTGCGCGCTGTGCGACAGCAGCGATGCGCAGAATCGGCTCAGCGACGGACACAGCGAGGGCACGGCCTTGCCGAGGTCGCACAGCAGGCCGAACGCGGTGTTCTCCAGCAGCACCTCGCTGAACCAGCGTCCGAAGCCCATCGTGTCGACCGGCGCGTCGGTGGTGTTCCACTTCTTGGTCAGTACCGATTCGGTGTGCGGCAGCCAGTAGAACTCGAACGAACGGTTGGCGGCCACCAGCGCATCGGCCTGCGCGAGGCAGTCCTCCAGGTCCATCTTTCCGCGCTCCAGGCGCAGGCGGAACGCCGGCACCAGGCGCAGGCTCAGCTCGGTGAGCACGCCCAGGCTGCCGAGGGCGATCCGCCCGCCGTCGAACAGCTGCGGGTCCTGCGTGGGCGAGGCGACTACCTCGCGACCGTCAGCGGTGACGAACTTCAGCGCGGCGATCTGGGTGGCGATGTTGCCGAAGACTATCCCGGTGCCGTGCGTGCCGGTGCTGGTGGCGCCGGCGACCGACTGCACGTTGATGTCGCCCAGGTTCTCCATCGCCAGCCCGCGCTGCGCGAGCGCGGCGCCGAGCGTGTACAGGCGCGTGCCGGCATGCACGCGCGCGATGCGCGTCGCGTCATCGACCGCAATGACGCCCTGCAGCTTGTCCAGCGACACGATGAGGCCGTCGCTGGCCACCAGCGGGCTGAACGAATGGCCGCCGCCGACCATGCGCACCGACTGGCCGGCGCGCCCGGCCTCGGCCAGCGTGCGCGCCAGTTGCGGCCCGTCGTCCGGCGTGACCACCGGCGTGTGCGGACACTCGACATACCCCGACCAGTTCTTCCACATCGCTGTCGCCCTTGCCTGGAATCAGAAAAAGCACCTGCCGTCGCCGCGGTACGTGGCGACCTTGTCGACCACTGCCCCGCCCTCGATCAGCAGCAACTCGTTGAAGCGTTCGCACAGCTCGCCCGCCTTGGCGTGGCGGAACAGCACCGGGTCGCCCGGCGCCAGCGCCACGCCCGCGGGCAGGCGCAGCGGCGTCTGCACCTCGCCCGCGCCCTCGGTGGCCACCAGCGCGCAGCCGGCGGGCAGCCAGGGCCGCGGCAGGCGGTCGGCGCCGCCCGGCCCCGAGGCCGGATAGCCGCCGCCGGCACAGGTGACGATGCCCGGCGCGGGCGAGCGCGTGACGGCCAGCGCGAAGCCCGCGGCCGGCCGCGCGCGGAAGGCGCGGTAGTGGTCGAAAAGCGCGGGCGCATACAGGCCGGAGCCGGCCGCCAGCTCGGTGACGCTGGCGTCGGCGCGCGTGCTCTCGAAGCTGCCGGTGCCGCCGCCGTTGACGAAGCGCAGCGCATGACCAGCCGCGGCCAGCGCCGCCACCGTGGCCCGGCGGCGCTCGTTGACTTCGGGGATCGAGCGCCGCTTGAGCAGGCGGATCACGGCGTTCTTCGGGCCCTGCCCCGGCACCGCGTCCATCAGCCCGGCGACCTGGCTTTCGTAGCCCATCAGGCCGTCCAGCCGCAGCGACGGATGGCGCGCGATCTCGGCGGCGAGCGCCAGCGCGGGCGCGGCGCCGCCGACGGGCGAGCGGAACACGCCGAAGTGCAGGCCGGGGAAGTCGGACGACATGTCGAGGTCGATCGCCAGCGGCTGGACAACGCCTTCGCGCTGCGCGATGGCGGCGACGACGCGCACCTGCGCGGCGGCGTCCACCATCAGCGTGATGCCGCGGCCGGCGCGCACCTGCGCCGCGACGGCCCGCAGGTCGTCCGGCTCGACCGAGGGATAGGCCACCAGCAGGTCGTCGAAGCCTTGCGCCGCGAGCCACGCGGCCTCGGCCGGCGAGTAGCACATCAGGCCGCGGAAGCCCGCGTCGGACGCGAGTACGCGGCGCAGGATCGCCACCGAGCGGATCGACTTGGTGACGAGGCGGATCGGCAGGCCGCCCGAGCGCCGGCGCAGGTCGGCCGCGTTGGCCGCCAGCGCGTCCAGGTCGACGAACGCCGCGGGCAGCCGGTGGCCGGCCAACGCCTGCCTGAAGTGCTCGTAGTCGTGAGGCATCGCGGTCATGGTTTCCTGTGGGCCTCGAGCGTGGCCACCAGCATGGACTTGTGGCAGGCGAACAGCTGCTCGCGCAGCGGGGATTCGAGCGCCAGCGCCAGCCGCGCGGCGGCGCCGGTGACCTCGGCGACGAGCAGCGCCAGCGGGTAGACGACGTCGCGCTCGTCGCGGCCGAGGATGCGCTGCAGCGGCACGACCAGGAATTCGGCGGTGCTGCGCGTGTCCTCCAGGTCGAGCTCGCGCAGGCCGTGGTCGCTCTGCGCGCCGGCCCACACGGCCAGCGCGGCGGGCTGGTCGCGGTAGTGCGCGAAGTAGGCGTCGACCAGGCGGTTGACCGCCGCGGCCACCGGCGGCGCGCCGTCGAACTCGGCCAGCAGGCGCCGCAGTTCCTCCTGCAGCAGCAGCCGCACGCGCGCCAGGTTGCGCGTGGCGAGCTCACGGATGATGTGCGCCTTGGACGGGAAGTACTGGTAGATGGAGCTGATCTGCACCCCGGCGCGGCGCGCGACCTCGCGCATGGCCAGCGCCTCGGCGCCCTGCTCGACCACCAGCGCCAGCGCCACCTCGAGGATGGACTCGACGCGGTGGCGACTGCGCTCCTGGCGCGGCTGGCGGCCGGGCTCGGCCGGGGCGGCGCGCGACGGAGTGGAGGGGATTTGGGACGGGTTGGCCATCATTGACACGTGATCAATGCTCACATTATATTGTGATCAACGCTCACGTTCAAGCCCCGCCATGACGGACTCCCCGATGCCCGCCGACGCCGCTGCCCGCCCCGACCTGACGCGAGCGGCCCTGTGGCGCCTGGCCTGCGCGTACGCGATCGCCACCAACGGCACCATCCTGATGCCGCTGATCGTCGGCGCGCTGATGCGGCGCTTCGGCGCCGGCGAGGACGCGGCCACCGGCTTCGCGGCGCTGGAGATCGCCGGCATCGCCATCAGCTGCGCCGTGTTTCCGCGCTGGATCGCCCACGCGCCGCGCCGCATCGCCTGGATCGCGACGCTGGGCGCGCCCCTCGCGCAGGCCGCCGGCGCCTGGATGCCCAGCCTCGCGGCCGTGGGCGGCGCGCGCCTGGCCACCGGGCTGTTCGAGGGCGCGCTGTTCGTCGTCGTCGCGGCCAGCCTGTCGAACCGGCCGGCGGCCGAGCGCGCCTGGGGCGCCATCATCCTGGTCTCGGGCGTGCTCGACTGCGCGCTGCTGGTAGGCGCCTACGCGCTGCCGGCCGGGTTCGCCAGCCGCTGGCTGTTCGTCGTCTTCGGCGCGGCGTTCCTGCTGGTGGCCTGGCCGGCAGCGGCCGCGGGCGCCGATGCGGTGCATCCGGCGCCGGCCTCCGGCTCGATCCGGCGCACGCAGCGCTGGTCCGTGCTGCTGCCGCTGTGGGCGGTGATGATCCTGGTCTACTGCGTGCTGTCCGCGCAATGGGCCCTGCCCGACGTCATCGGCCATCGCGTGGGCCTGGCGTCCGAGCGCATCGGGCCGATGCTGGCGCTGGTGTCGCTGCTGGGCACGTCCGGCGCGCTGGCCGCCTCGCACCGCCGCAGCCACGCGCTGCGGCTGCCCATCCTGTGGGCGGCGCAGCTGGTCATGGCCGGCGCGGTGCTGTGGTTCTTCCTGGTGCGCGGGGCGGCCGGCTTCTTCGCCGCGCAGTTGCTGGTCTCGTTCGCCTTCTATGCCGTGACACCCTTCCTCACGTCGCGCCTGTCGGGGCTCGACGAGGACGGTTCGCTGCTGTCGCGCAGCATCGTCATCACGTTCGCGGCCGCCGCCGCCGGCACCGCGCTCGCAGGCACCCTGCTGGCGCAGCTCGGCGGGCTCGGCTGCGGCCTGGCGCTGGCGGGGTGCGCGCTCCTGGCGATGCCGTTCGCGTGGAAGGCGTTCGGGCGCCGGGCGGCCTGAAAAGGCCCGCGCCGGCGCGCGGTTTCATCGCGGTACGCCGTTACGATCCGGCATCGTCCCCGCCGCCGGCCCAGCCTCCCCCCCCATGTCCACGTTCGAGTTCTCCCCGCTGCCCGTGCCGGCCTCCGTCGCCGGCGAGTCGCCGTTCTGGCATCCGCGCGAGCAGGCGCTGTACTGGGTGGACATCGCCGGCCACAAGCTCGAGCGCTTCGTGCCCGCGTCGGCCGCGCACACCCAGTGGTCGTTCGACACCGAAGTCGCCAGCATCGCGCCGCGGCCCGAGGGCGGGGTGCTGATGGCGCGGCGCGACGGCATCTTCAACTTCGACGTCGGCACGGGCCGCAGCCGGCGCGTGGTCGCGGCCCCTTACGACACCAAGAAGCTGCGCTTCAACGACGGCAAGGCCGATCCGCAGGGCCGGTTCTGGGTCGGCACGATCCACGACGAGCGCCTGCCGCGCGGCTCGCTGTACTGCCTGGGCTGGAACAGCCTGGACCGCATCGTCGACGACGTGGCCAACAGCAACGGCCTGGCCTGGAGCCCGGACGGCCGCACGATGTACTGGACGGACACCAAGCTGAGCACCATCTTCGCGTTCGAGTTCGACCCGCAGGCGGGCAACCTGTCGCACCGGCGCGTGTTCGCCAGCTTCCCGCCCAAGGTGGACGGGGCGCCGATCGAGAGCTACGGCGGCCGCCCCGACGGCGGCGCCGTCGACAGCGAGGGCTGCTACTGGGCGGCCTGCTTCGAGGGCCAGCGCCTGGCCCGCTTCGCCCCCGACGGCACGCTGCTGCAGTCGGTACCGCTGCCGGTGCGCTGCCCGACCATGCCCTGCTTCGGCGGCGACGACCTGCGCACGCTCTACGTGACCACCTCGCGCGAGAAGCGGCCCGAGGCCGAGCTCGCGGCCCAGCCGTGGGCCGGCCGGGTGCTGCACTGCCGGGTCGACGTGCCCGGGCTGCCGACCAACTTCGCCGACGTCTGACGCCGACGGCCCCCCCCGGCCGCGCACTAAACTGTAACCACACCATGAACGCGCAACAAACGCGCAGGGTGGCGCCGGCACAATGGCGCACCGCGAACACGGGTTCGCGCACAACGACATTCACGGAGTAGACGATGCGCTTGACGACCTGGGCCGCCCTCGCGGCCGCACTGACCGTGCCGTTCCTGAACGGCTGCGGCAACGAAGACGCGCAGAAGGGCTACGTGCGCATCGTCAATGCGACCAGCGAGTACACGAGCCTCGACCTCTACACGGTCAACAGCGACGGCGGCAACGACCTGGTCGTCGGCGGCACGGCGGCGGGCGCGGCCAGCGCCTACACGGCCATCGACAAGGGCGGCTACACGTTCAACGTCAAGAGCAGCACCAGCGCCGGCTCCGGCACGCCGGTGACGGGCACCATCAGCAAGACCGACCACTTCTCGGTGGTCACCTACCTGACCGGCAGCACGACCACCTCGAAATTCCTCACCGACGAGGACACCGCGCCCGCCTCGGGCAACGCCAAGCTGCGCATCCTCAACGCCGCCACCAGCGAGGCCCCGAGCGTCGACGTCTACCTGAGCACCAACGACTGCACCGCGCTGGCCGTCACCGACACCGCGTTCGCCACCGCCGTCACCGGCCTGCAGACCACCTACACGCCGGTCACCGCCGCCGCAGCGGGCACGCCGTGGAACGTCTGCGTCTTCGCCGCCGGCGACACCGCCACGCTGCTGCTGGACATCCCTGCGCTCAAGCTGAAGGACCAGGAGATCGCCACGCTGATCCTGACGCACACCACGGGCGGCGTGCTGCTCAACGCGGCCGTGCTCGACCAGCAGGGGGCCTACACGGCCTACGCCAACACGATCGCGCGCCTGCGCGTGGTCGCCGACGCCGCCAGCAACGCCAAGGTCTCGGTCACGATCAACGGCACCGCGTTCGCCACCGCCTCGCCCTCGCCCTCCGTCGGCGACTACATGACGGTGGCCGTCGGCGCGCTGAGCCCGACGATCAGCGTGGACACGGGCACCGCGACCGGCTTCACGCTGCCCGCCGCCGCGGCCGGCAACGACTACACGCTGCTGGTCACCGGCACGGCCGGCGCGCCGGCCGCCGTGCTCATCACCGACAACAACACGCCATCCACGAACGCCACCAACACGGTGCGGGCGCGGGTGATCAACGGCCTGAACGGCACCAACGGGGCCGTGTCCGCGACGATCGACGGCAAGTCCATCGGCACCGCCGCCTTCGGCGCCGCGTCGGCCTACACCAACATCCTGCCGTCCAGCGGTACGTCCACCGTCAGCGGCATCACCACAGGCGCCAACCCGACCGACCTGACCTCCAAGACGTTCTCGGCCGGCAACGTGTACACGATCTTCATCTACGGCGACGCCGCGGCACCGACGCTGGCCCCGGTCATCGACCGCTGACGCTCCTCCCACCGACCGCAGCGAGGCCCCCGATGTCCGAAGCCCACATCCGACTCGAAGCAGCCGACGCCGCCGGCATCGCCACGCTGCGCATCGCCAACCCCGGCAAGATGAACGCGCTGAGCCTGGCGATGTGGCGCGAGCTGCGCGCGGTGTTCGACGCCGTGCAGCACGCCGACGCGCCGCCGCGCGTGATCGTCGTGCGCGGCGCCGACCGCGAGTTCGTCGCCGGCGCGGACATCGAGGAATTCCCGCAGTTCCGCTTCGAACCCGAGTCGCTGGCCGCATACCACGAGGACATCGTGGCGCCGGCGCTGCACGCGATGCTCGATTGCGACGTGCCGCTGATCGCCCACATCGAAGGCGCGTGCATCGGCGGCGGCCTGGAGATCGCCGCGTGCTGCGACCTGCGCCTGTGCGAGCCCGACAGCCGCTTCGGCGTGCCGATCGCGCGCCTGGGTTTCCCGATGGCGCCGGCCGAGGTCGAGATCGTCTCGCACATCGTCGGCCAGACCTTGCTGCGCGAGCTGCTGATCGAGGCCCGGCTGATGGGCGCCGACGAGGCGCAGCGGCGCGGCGTCGTCACCCGGGTGGTCGCGGCCGACCAGCTGGAGGACGAGGTGCGCCGCGTGGCCACCCACATCGCCGGCCTGTCGCCGCAGGCGATGCGGTTGAACAAGCGCGTGCTGCGCGCGTTCGCGCGGCCGTCCTTCAGCGAGCCCGAGGATCGCGCGGCGCACTATGCCTACGCCGACTCGGACGAGCACCGCGAAGGGCTCTCCGCCTTCATCGAGAAGCGTCCCGCCAGATTTTGACCCCCACGCTCGCTGGCGCTCGCTGCCCCCCGAGGGGGCGCTCTGCGAGCGGCCCGGCGGAGCCGGATCCGCCGCTCCCTTGAACTCCAGGCAACGGGGTGAGCGGCAGCGCCGGTGACCGGTTCGCCCCCCACGCTCGCTGGCGCTCGCTGCCCCCCGAGGGGGCGCTCCGGGACGGGCCCGGCAGAGCCGGTTCCCGCGCTCCCTTGCACTCCGGGCAGGCCCGAGAGCGGCGGCGCCGGTGGAGGCAAGCCCGATGGGGGGCAGAATCCTGGTAGCGCCGCCCTGCTCGTTGGCGGCGGTCGAGGACAGGAACATCCGCCCCATGGCCAACGCCAATCTCTACGCCCGGCTCCGCCCGCACTTCCCCGCCGCCCTGGACGACATCGCGATCGAGACCGCCGATGCGCCCGGCAGCCACGACGGCCAGGCCGCGTTCGTGCCGCTGCACTACACCTGGCGCGACCTGGAGCGCGGCAGCGCCCGCATCGCCAACCTGTTCGCCGACCTCGCGCTGCCGGCCGGCGCGCGGGTGCTGGTGCACGCCGACAAATCGGTCGAGGCGGTGATGCTGTACCTGGCCGTGCTGCGCGCCGGCCTCGTCTACGTGCCGCTGAACACCGCCTACCAGGCCAGCGAGGTCGCGTACTTCGTCGACAACGCCGCGCCAGCGCTGGTGGTGTGCGCGCCGCGCAATTTCACCTGGATCAGCCGGCTCGCGTTCGCGCGCGGCACCCGCATGGTGCTGACCCTGGGCGACAACCGCAGCGGCAGCCTGCTCGAACGCGCCGCGACCATGGGGGACGAGTTCGCCACGGTGGCGCGCGCCGCGTCGGACGTCGCGGCCATCATCTACACCAGCGGCACCACGGGCCGCAGCAAGGGCGCGCAGCTGACCCATGCCAACCTGTTCGCCAACGCCGACGTGCTGCACGGCTCCTGGCACTGGAAGGAAGGCAGCGAACGCGACGTGCTGATCCACGCGCTGCCCATCTTCCACGTGCATGGCCTGTTCGTGGCGCTGCACGGCGCGCTGCGGGCTGGCGCGCGCATGATCTGGTTCCACCGCTTCGACCCGCTGGCCACGATCGCGCGGCTGCCCGGCGCCAGCGTCTTCATGGGCGTGCCCACGCTGTACGTGCGCATGCTGGCGCAGCCGGCGCTGGACGCCGCCGCGTGCCGCACGATGCGGCTGTTCATCAGCGGCTCGGCGCCGCTGCTGGCCGACACCTTCGCCGCCTGGCGCGAACGCACCGGCCACACCATCCTCGAGCGCTACGGGATGAGCGAGACGGTGATGATCACGTCCAACCCGTACCGGCCCGAGAGCGCGCGCCTGGGCGGCACGGTCGGGCGGGCGCTGCCGGGCGTGCAGGTGCGCGTGCGCGACGACCAGGGCCGCGCCTGCGCGCCGGGCGTGATCGGCGGCATCGAGGTCCGGGGGCCCAGCGTCTTCGCCGGCTACTGGCAGATGCCCGAGAAGACGCGCGAGGAATTCACGCCCGACGGCTGGTTCCGCACCGGCGACGTCGGCCACCTCGACGCGCAGGGCGTGCTGACGCTGATCGGGCGCAGCAAGGACCTGATCATCAGCGGCGGCTTCAACGTCTATCCCGCCGAGGTCGAAGGCCGCATCAACGACCTGTCCGGGGTGGCCGAATCGGCCGTCGTGGGCGTGCCGCACGCCGACTTCGGCGAGGCCGTCGTCGCGCTGGTGGTGCCGCGGCCCGGCGCGACGCTGGAGCCGGCGGCGATCGTCGCCGAGTTGAAGTCCACGATCGCGCACTTCAAGGTGCCCAAGCACGTGCGCCTGGTCGAGGCGCTGCCGCGCAACGCGATGGGCAAGGTGCAGAAGAACCTGCTGCGCGAAGCCCTCGCAGCGCTGTTCCGATGAGCGCCTGCCGTGACTTATCAAAGTTGTGGCAAAGGCCATTGATTTCATTGGGCTTTTTGGACGTCGAGAATCCGACATGGAAATCCGTGGCAGGGCCCTATGATTTCATTGTTTTTTTTGACCAAAAGTTTGCGAGATTTCTTCGAATTCGAGTGGCCAAGGCTTGCTCGAAGCGAGTCGAACAGCGGCGAAACGTTCGCGGCATCCTGAAGAGCCGTCAAATCTTCCGCCACGGTTTTACGTCCTAAATGTCTTAACCGTTAAATCCCGGCCGGCCTCGCGCGGGGCGCAGCATGACGGAACTTTCTAAAACGGCCTGGATTGGACATCTGAGCAAGCGAAATGGTCGGCCGGCGTGGCGACACGCTGCGACAGGAGGCTGCCTGACAGGCTGCCTCCACCCTGACCGCATCGCTACGCTGCTTTGCGGTCGTCATCCAGCACCGCGTCGAGCGCGTCGAACCAACTGCGGGTGTGCACGATGCGGGCCGTGTGGGCACCGGCACCCAGGATTTCCGCCTTCGTCATCTGCGAGATGCTCTCCCACGAGTCCATCGGCAGGACGTAGGTGGCGTTGTTGACCTGCGGGCATTCCAGCACGCACAGCTTCTGGCGCACGAAGCCGAAGACCGCGTAGCCCTCAAAGCCACCGATGCCGATGGCCACGAAGTCCGGCTTCTTGGCCCCGACGGCCGACAGGCGGGCGCGCAGGACGCCGCGGTTGCCCGCCGGTGCACGCTCGACGACACCCTCGAGGGCGGGAATAGCAGACTCCCACGGATTGCGACCGGGCGGCAGCAGTTGCCAGTGGAGGCGGCGAATCGGGGCGTTGACCCAGCTGGTCAGGTTCTTGTCCAGGACCTCGAACCCGCCCAGAGCCTCGCGCATCATGTTGGCGGTGTTGGTAGCCACCACGACGCTGGCCTCGTCATTGACGAAAGGGCTGGCCACGACGAACGCTTGGCCGTCGGCACGGACCTTGATTTCGAGCTCGATGCTGTAGGGCGGGACGCGGGTGCGCGGGTAGCGCTGGTAGGGCACGTCGACCACTTTGGACTTCTCCTCGGTAGCGTTGCGACCAGCGAACTGCGTCCAGCTCCAGACGACCTGGCGGTAGGCAGTCTCCATCGGCCGGTCGCGGTGGACGATGTCGAAGCCCTCGGCATTGCGGCGCGAGGCCGGGCCCTTGCGAGCCGGGGCGAGCACGCGCTGGCCGGCGACGAGCGGCAGCTCGAAGCCGAGGTTCTGCAGGCGCGCCTCGACGCTGGGGTGGATGACCAGGCCGAGCATGTACAGCTCGGACGGCTGCAGGTGCTTGAGGTACTTCGTGATGTTGCGGGTTTTCCGGTTAATCTGCATGTTTAGGATTCCTTGTAAGTTAGTCGAGGCTGCGGAAATGCCGCCCTTACCTACTAGGACTCCCCAGACCGGCGCCGTGGACGCCGGCATACAGAAATATTTTTGCGTTCGGCCCGTCCACGGCGACGCGGTCGAGAGTCATAGGGAGGGAGACCCCGTCTATGTCTGCGAATCCCGAACCCGAAGCACGCCTGTCAAAGGCCGAGGTTGAGGCCACTCTCAAGGCCCTCAGCGCGGCCGATTGGGAACGCGCGCGCGCCATTGCCAGGACCTACTGCGGCGGCTTGACCGGCTGGATGCCGGACGACCTGCTGACCGAGGCGATGTGCTGCTTTCTGGATGAGACCCGCGTCTGGCGGCCCGGTCTGCACCCGCTCGTGGTGCTCAAGACCGTGATGCGCAGCATCGCGAGCAACGAGCGCAAGCACAACGAAGTCAGCCCCATCGACGAGACCGTCGTGGTCGACCCGTTCCAGCAGGACGAGGACGACAAGACGCCTGTGGCGCACGGCAAGTACACCATTACCCCCGAGGACGTCCTGTCTGGAAAGGAGCAGATGGCGGCCCTGTACGCCGCGCTCGGGGGCGACAAGACCCTTGAAGAACTTGCCGAGGCCTGGGCCAACGGCTTCCGGGGCGTCGATGCCCAAGAAGTTTTAGGATGGGATGAGAAGAAGTACGACGCGGCTCGAAACAGGCTCCTGCGCCGCCTGAAAGCGCTGGACCCCGACCGGAGACCGACATGACCACGAAGCCGACCAACGAATTCCACACCTTCATCGACGCCCTCGTCGATGAGCTCATTGCTACCCCCGACGAACAGATTCTTGAGGGCCACGACCCAGCCGCGGTGCAGTCAAAGGGTCTGGAGCTACTTCAGGCTGCCAAGGCCAAGGCCGGCAGGTCTCGGCTTGCCGCGGCCAAGGCCGGATATGCCGCGTCGAAATCCAGGCCTACCTTGGCGGCACCGAGCGTTTCCGCTGATGAGGCGAGACGATTCTTGGCGGAGGCGGCAAATGACCCTCAAATCACTTTGGCGGCGCGCAATCTGGGAGAACTTTCCGATGAGGAAGCCATTGCCCTGTACTCGAAGCTCAAGAGCATCGAGTCGCCCAAGGACGGAGATAAGAAGTGACGTCAGCCGCTGGCGAGCGCGCCGAAGCCTTGATTGCAGACCTGGGCATCAACCGCCCTGGTGAGCTTGACGTCGAGGCCATCGCTTTCGACTCCAACGTCGAGGTCGCCTACGAGGTGATGGCGGGCTGCGAGGCGTCCCTGGTTGGCTACCGCGACCGCGCCATTGCGACCGTCAACCCTTCAGGCGTACGTGGGCGCGAGCGGTTCTCAGTGGCGCACGAGCTTGGTCATTGGCACTTGCATCGCGGGCGCTCGTTCAAGTGCCGAGTGGATGACACCAGCGGCAACTTGGCATCGAACCGCATCCTGGAGAAGGAGGCGGACAGCTTTGCAGCGCATCTGCTGATGCCCCGGCCGCTGTTCAATCCGGTCATCGCATCACTTGGAACGCCGACATTCCAGCAGCTGACTCGCGTTGCTGGCGACTTTGAGACGAGCGTCATGGCAACCACGCTGCGGCTGGCCAATATCAACACGCTGCCGGTCATCGTGGCCTGCTACCACCGCGACGGCAGACGTTGGGCCATTCCAGCTGGCGACATTCCGCGAGGTTGGCGTCTAAACGAAAAGCTTGACGACGACACGTTCACCTACGACCTGCTCCAACAGGGCAAGGAATGCCGTGGGCTCGCCAAGCAGCCTGCCGACGTCTGGTTCGAGAACGACGAGGCAGACAAGTACGAAGTCCAAGAGCAATGCATCGGCAGCACGGCGGACACGGCGCTCGTACTGCTCTACCTGGAGCCGGCGATGCTCGAGGTCACGCTCGATTGGGGTGCCAATCGGAAATACGACAAGGACGGTTCGTACGTCTTTCGGAGGTCGTCAGCGCGTTAGGCCCACGCCGTGCTACGCCTCGGCGCTTCCAGCGTAGAGGTACATCGGAATGCGCAGCGGCATGAACGTCGGGGTGGTCAGGTCGAGCGGGGCCAGGCCGTTAAAGTGGTCGACGTAGGTGAGCCCATCGAATCGCTGAGGCATGATGCCCGATTCCCTCAGCCAGCTTGCGACGCGCCGGATGGCGCTGATGAAGATGGGGATGATGTCGACGTAGACCTGGTCGTCGGGATAGCCCTCATCGTGACCTCGCTTGACCATGGCGGCGAATGAGAGCTCCTTGTCCCACTGCGCCCTCATGGCATCGGAGCGCCTGATGGAGGAATGCCCGAGCCGAGCGTAGAAGTCATGCAGAGGCATGTAGTAGCGAGACGTGCCTTCGGTGAGCCCCTCGTAGCCCGCCATCAGATACGCCGCGCCCGCCTTCTTCCCGATGCCGCCGTTGCCGTGCAGCATCGCGTTCCAGCCGATAAACAGCGCGTGGTCGCGATGATGCAAGGCGTTGCGCAGCGCTATCAGCAGCGCGGTGTCGGCGTGCGTGAAGTAGTCGAACTTGGGCAGCTTCTTCGTGACGTCGTAGAGACGGTGAAATGCCTCGAGCTTCGCGTCCAACGCACGGTCATGGTTCGCGATGGCCTCTTCCCGGTCTACGAAGAACAGCCGCTTGAATACGAGGCTGGTCTCAGCGTACAGGCGCATTGTGTTGCACAGCGCCTCCCAGGCGAAGTCGGTCGGATTCATGGCTGGTGCTGTGCTATGGAACGACGCACACTTTAGCTGCAGTTGCCCGCGTGGGCCTTCACAAGGTCGCCGCGTTCGTGCACACTTAACGCACGGCGTCCGCCAGAGTTTCGAGCGACTCAAAAACGACACGCGTTCCCAGATTGACCACGGTCTTTTCCATGCGTTCTCGCATGCGCTGGTGGCAGTAATCGCTCGATGCCCCAGCGTGAACATGGAGAACCATCATGCGTTCCTTTTCTACTCTCACGCACAGCATGCGTCAGGCGCTCGCGAGCGCCGGCTATTCCCTGTCCACGGGACACGTTCAGCAGCTCATGGCTGGTGCGGCGGGCCACGGCTTCCTTGCCGCCTTCCAGACAGCGGGCATCCCGAATGACTTCGACGAGGTCAAGTTCTGGGTGGTCGACGTCGCCACGGCGCGGGAGCGCGCTCGTGAGCTAGGTCTCGACCCTGACAAAGTCGTGGCCGACCTCGCCGACGCGCTAGACCAAGTCTCGCCCGAGACGAACGTCTATGGCTCGGTGGGCCTCTTCGCGTCTGCCATGGAGCGACACGTAGAGGATTGGACTGAAAGCAGCGCGGAGATGAGGTCGCTGCTGGCTCGGGTACATGGCGTAGCCGTGAACTCGAGCGACATGCCGCTCGCGCTGACTGAGCGGTTGGACTTCGACGACACCCGCGACTACACCGAGCACATCCATGGCGAGGTCAGCGCGCGCATCAACGCCAACGGTCTTGCCAGGGACAGGACGCTTGTGGTGGACGCCTTGCTGACCCTTCCGCGTCTGGGCAAACGGCTGTTCGGTCAGGCCAGGTTCGAAGTGATTCGCGACACGGACGACAGGTCCGACGAGATGCACGAGGAAGATGACGACGACCGCGGCCCACTGATTTCGCTGGCAGAGGCGCTGGCCGATGCCTTGGGCCTGAACGTGGCGGACACAGAAGGTCTGGAATACGACGAGATTCCGCTCGAAGGCAACGATGGCGAGGACTACGGAATGCTTCTGGACTTCAGTCGCACAGCCCAAGGCGCGGTCGCTCAGAGGATTCGGGCCCGGCATCCCGAGATGACCTTGGAAGTCCTCCCTGGCTTCTTCGACAACGTCCGCACCGACCGCGACGGCGGGATGTTCTGACTGTCGCCCAAGCCGGACCGCCTCGAGCAGCCCGGCAATTTTGAAACTGAGTTCAATCGAAGATGAGTGCAATCAAGAGTTTCAGCGCGGACAAGCTCCTGGAGAACGCGGTCACGTCCATCCGCCTGGGCGTCCAGGATTTCAAGACCAGTCAGGCACCCAAGGGCGACCCCGGTCGCGCGCTGTCGGCCGTGCGCAATCTGTTTGCCGGCATCCTGCTGCTGTTCAAGTACCGTATCGTCAAGTCCGCGCAGGACGATGACGAAGGAAGCAAGCTGATTCTCAAGCCGGTGGATACGCAGCCGAAGCTGGATGCTGACGGCGCCGTGGTTTGGGAGCCGACCAAGTTCAAGAGCAACACCATCGACGTCAACGAAATCGAAACTCGCTTCAAGACCCTCGACATCAAGACGAACTGGAAGTTGGTCAAGGCCATACAGGAAGAGCGAAACGACCTCGAGCACCTCTACTCGGACTCCGGCGCAGGCGGGGTTGCCAAGTTCTTAGCGGACTGCTTTCCGCTGCTGAAGGCCTTCGTCATCGACGAGTTGAAGGAGGAGCCCGCAGAGCTCCTCGGTGAGGCCTGGACGGAGATGCTCGGCCACTTCGAGTTCTACGCAGCGCAAGCCGCGGCCTCCCGGGAGTCCTGGGAGGGCTCCGGGCTTCCCGATGGGATGGACTACGTGGTCGACGCCACTGCGTGCGAGGCGTGCGGCTCCGGGTTGGTGAGGCTCGTAGAACTGATGGACTTGTCGACCGATTGGGATGACGAACCGCCCCAGTATGCTTGCGACGCGTGCGCCCTCCAAGGCAACGCGATGGAGTTACTCGAGGAGACGCTGCTGAAGCTGGAGGGCGGCCACAACCCCTTCGACTTTGACGGCGACTCGCCCACGGCCGAATGTCCGGAGTGCCAACACGGCACGTATCTCCGCTCGCAGGGCAAGTGCGTCTGGTGCGGGTACGGCGCGAAGTACTACGAGTGCGCCGTCTGCGGTGAAGGCATCTCGCTCGAAGAACAGGAGTTGGGTGGTCTCTGCAGCTACCACCATCACGTCGCGCATAAGGACGACTAACCGCCGCAAGGGCGCCATCATTTAAAGCCCTGCGCTCGGATGGCTCGCCTTACTGGTCTTGCTCGAGGGAGCTTCTGAAAACGGCGGGGGCGACCACGCAAGATGGAGCGCGTTGAGCGGCCGTACAACCAGGAACTCCTAGACCAAGGTCGCTTCGAAGTACGAATGAACCTCATTCCCTGAGCCAACCCCGGCGCCGTTCTACGATAGCAGCCGCGGTGCAATCGTTACGCTTTGAACCGCGCGCCTCTGCGCAGGAGATACGCAACCTTGAACCTCTGCCCTCTCTGCAAATGCCCAATCGAGCCAGCCAACGACACCGAGGAACACATCATTCCCCAGGCAATTGGCGGCCGACGCACCGTGACAGGATTCATTTGCGTCGCCTGCAACAACGCCACTGGGGCGACCTGGGACAAGGCGCTCTTCGAGGAGCTCAGGTGGTTCGTTGTCATGCTCGGGACGAAACGAGAGCGCGGGCCAGCCAAACAGATTCGAGTCGACACGGTCAGCGGCACCGCGTACGAGCTCAGTCCGGACGGCGGAGTCAGTCATCTAAAACCCGTGGTCCTAGCGGCTGAGGACGGCAAGAGCTACCGAATCCAGGCCCGAAGCGTCGACGAAGCACGAATGCTCCTGCGACAACTTCAACGACGCTTTCCAAACGTCGACGTCGAAGGGGCGCTGGCATCCGCCGAAGCCTCATCGCGACCTCTCAATGAGGTCTTCCAAACCAGCTTCGAGTTTGGTGGCGAACAGTCTGGCCGCTCAATGGTCAAGTCAGCGTTGGCGCTCGCATACTCGTTGGGCGTCGCGCCCAGCCTTTGCGAGCTAGCACTTGCGTACCTCTGCAACGTCAGCGACGCCACTCCGAGTCTCGCCAACCACTTCGTGACGGACTTGGTCATAGGACGACCCGAGCGACTTTTCAACTGCGTTGCGGTACACGGAGACGCGAAACGCCGTCGCTTGTTGGGATATGTTGAGTACTTCGGGGTCTCGAGGTGGGTCATTCATCTAAGCACGGACTACGACGGGCCTGATGTGTATAGCACGTACTGTTTCGATGCCATCACGGGGGAGAGGATGCCGCTAGACGTCAACCTCGACCTCTCCGACGAGACGTTCAGAGCGTCCTTCGACGGGGCAACGGACGACTATGCGCGACGGGTCGACGCGTTGAATCAGGCCATCCCACTTGTTAGAAAGCGTCGCTCCGAGCTCGCGCTCGAAGCCAACATGGACTTCGCCGTCTCGGCTGCATGCGCTGTCATGGGGGTGAAGCCTGGTCAGGCTCTTGACGACTCCCAGCTATGGGAATTCTCTGGACGCGTCTCTTGCATCCTTGCCGAAGGTCTGGCTCTAGGCGGTCGCGCTTCTCCTGGCCAATCCGACTCTGAGCCTTGAACCTACACAGCCCCTTCGAAAAACCCTAGGGTAGGCTCGGCTGAGAACGCGCTTGCCCATCAGCGTCTCGGAGTCGCCGTAGTGTCAACTGCCACGCATCGTGCAGTGATTTCTCGAACCATGGAGTCCTCGTCCGTCGCAGGAAGCATCCGAAACGCGGTGGCGTCCTCAGGGTTGTAGCGATACGTGGCGCGCCCATGTAGACCCGTTCGTACGAATCTGATGCGTTGGTCATCCAGTCGCCCGCATTTCCCGCCGTGTCCCATAGCCCAAAGGGGCTGCGCTCGGACTTGTAGGCATCCAACGGTTTCAGAGCTGGCGGCGGCTCGCCCTTCTAAGGCAGACCAGGGACATTGACTTTCGTGGCCCTGCCAAAGCCCGCAGCGGAGTAGGCTTCACTGGCGAACCTGAACGCCGCGCACCCCTAGGTTTGGGAGCTTCTTGGGCACGACCAGCGCCTGAGTCGCTTCATACTAGGGAGTTGCCCGACAGGTTGGGCTATCGTCGTCAACAAGAACGGCCAGAGGAGCACGGGAGATGGCGCTTTCTTTCCAGCACAACGCCGACGGCACCATCACGGTGACCTCTGGCAGTGACTCGCTGACCTTCCTCCCCCGTGGCGACGTCGTGCGAACCACTCTCGAAGGAAGCGCGACAGGCTCCGCACCTGACGATGGTGACGCAAACGCAGGCATATCGGCCGATGCCGATTCCGACTCCGACGATGGAGGCGCAACACCGCCCCCGCCGCCGCCTCGTAGACCTAAGCGCACGGTCGGCTGGCCTTTGCCCGAATCGATGGGCTTCGTTGCAGGTCACTCGCTTCCGACCAAGAAGCTGCCACCCTTGAATCTGAGGGTCTACTTCAATCCCGCGACGAGACGGATGACGCCGGCCCCCGATTTCGATGCGCACCTGCAGTTCTACCGGAAGTCGAACAAGACGGGACCGAGGGACGTCATTCCGGTTGCAATCGTGACGAGGCCGAACCAGAGCGTTGAACTGGCGGCCATCCGGGCGCAGTTGCCGAAAGTGATTCAGATGGTGGGCGGCCCGATTCTTCCCGTCCTCACTGCTCCGCGCGACGACGAAGAGTTGTTCTAAAGCCTATGGCTTCGGGACCACAGTCACCGCCGCCTTCGCCTGCACCTCAGCCTGCAGCTCCGCCGGCGGCCGCGTCGACAGCTGCTCCAGCAGCACCTTCGGCAGTTGCTCCGGCAGCACCGCCGGCAGCGGCTCCGGCTCCCGCTCTCGCAGACCCCTACGCCACGACGAAGGCAAATCTGCGAGACACCATCAAGTGGCTAGCGGCGACTTTCTCCGCCTTGGCGGCCGTGGTGATTGCCGGTGCGCCATTGTCGGGACTGGGCAAGTTGCCATTTGGCTTCGCGTGGGTGGGTGCCGTGGTCGCCCTCGGCGCGGCCTTCTTTTGCATCTGCATCGCGCTCGCCATCACAATCTCGCTGCTCCGCGGCGACTTCCTGTACTTCAGCGACATCATCGCAATCGCCAAGACGCGGGTGAAGCCGCCCGCCCCAGCGGGGGCCAACCCGAAGCCGGTCAAAGCTTCTAGGTGGCTGCGCCTGAAAGGCTTCTGGCAGTCTCTGTTTCCCGGCCAGAGCGTGTCGGCGTTGGATGAGGCTGACCGCGAAAACATCCGCGTGCTCTGTGACAACATCGATGCGCACCCAGGCGATGTGCTGAGTTTTGCATATCCAACCATCGAAGAGCTTGCAACCGAGGCCGACGAGCGCAAAGGCAGACTCATCGCGGCCAGAGCGGCTTGGAAAGCTAAGCCGACTGACGCTGCGGTCGACGCCGTAGACCAAGCAACAGATGACATCGACGAGCTGTCAGTCGAGTTTCAGCGTGTGCAGTTTTTCGGAACAGCGTACCTGTTCTACTCGCGCATGCGGCGAGCGATGTTCCCGCTGTTCGTCTTGGGGATTTCAGCTCTTGTGCTCCTTGTCGTCTTGGGCTCGCTCGTACAGCAGCCAGACAAGGCAAGCCCCGCGGCGAACTCAGTCGTCAATAATTTCAGTTCGCCACACGCCGCATCGGAGCCAGCAGTTGCGCAAGCCCTTCCCAAGCTCGCGCCAGTCCTCTTTCGCACAGGCGACGCGGCGCTCGACGCGGCAGCCCTGGGCCGAATTGACGCCGCGCGGTCGGCGTTGAGGGCGAACCCGCGAGCTTCGCTCTTGCTCTACGCCCACACGGACACTGTCGCCGGCGACCATCTCAACGAGGGGCTGGCTCACAAGCGCGGCGCTGCGGTTCGCAGTGCTCTGATTCGAGAGGGCGGACTCGACGCAGCTCGAATATTGGTGTCAGAACAGCCCAAGAGCGGACTGCCGGAGCTAACCGGAGCCGAGACGGACAGCCAGACGAACCGAGCGGTCGTCATGGTGCTGGTCGACCTGCCCTAGCGCCAACGTGCTTCGCACGTTTTCAGTGCGGCACCTTGCTACCGAACCACATGCCCACGACCAGCACCATCGCTATCACGACCGCACTGCGCCACAACACCCGCCACGTCACCGCGGTCGCAACAGTCCGAAGCTCGTCGCGCTCTCGCTCGGCGTGAAACAGGCGGAGTGCCACCTCCAAAGCGTCCCGAACCTCTCCAGGCGCAGCAAGGTGCCGGAGCAGCATTCGAGCGCGGCGCTTGAATCGCTCCGGTACGTCCATGGCCAGCTCGGGGTTGCCCAGTTCCTGCAGAAACTCCCTCGCCTGCATCTGCGCGCGCTCGCGTTCATGGGCTGTTGTCATTTGAAGTCCCTGCTTTGCGTTGAAGCCCTGGCCACGAGAGAGCCGCAGCGAGGCGCGCGCGCACATCGAAGTGAGCACTCTCGGCGCAGCGTCATGCACGCGCTTGAAGATGGCCAGCAACATATGACACTAAATGCTGGCGATGGGTGCAGCACCCAGGCAGGTGACGTGGAAGGAAGTGAATCGAACCTCATGGCAGTACCTCCAGCATTCAGCGAGTTGAGTTACGCCGCGCCGCCGTCGTTGTTGCGCCGTCATTCGCAGCCGGAAGAGCTGCCGGCCTGCTTCAGCCGTCCAAAACTCCGATGACCACGCTCCGAGCCACGCCGTTTGGACATGGACTCGGCTTGCTTGCGCCGTGACCCGTTCGAGTCGACCGCTGCTGGATAGCAAGACCTTCATCGCAAACCGATTCGACCAGCCAAGTAGCTCAAGAAGTGAGCCTGCGCGTACGCTCGGCGCCCTGTCGTCGCATTTCAGATACCGGTCGATGTCGCAGGTAGCAAGGCTGTCTCGCCGAATTCACACGGGGCTGTATGAACACGGAGCCACTTCTGGCTCACCTGTTGCGCCTGCATTCCGGAAAAACTCCCATCGCGCGAGAGCGGAACGATACGAGGGGTTGGAAATGGCTCAGCAAAAATCCAAGAGGTACCTTCGCGCGCTTCTGCTGCGCGAGCGCGGCATCGACAACGACCATGACCACCACACCGTCTTGTACTACCTTCCGCTGCTCGATGATGATGACAACTACGAGCTCTTCCGACAGATGAGACTCGAGGATGACGAGCTGAATCTGACGCCGAGTGTGGAGCAGTGGGCTCAATCGAGGCGGCGTCTGGGTACACCCAGCAGCGTCGCGGAAAGAAGTACCGCCCTGCCGCGTCTCAACGCAGCGAAGCCGCCCGCGAGAACCAAGCGATGACATCGAACTGGGAGGCGCTCGCACGGGGATTGATGCACCGTACACTTGCTCATCTGTAAGCATCCGTTTTCAGCGCACAAAGACAGCGCCGAACGGGCCATAGGGAGAAGATGAGGATGGCAGAGACTGCAAACATAGCGGCGATGGCTGAAAGGCTGTCCAACGAACTCTTCGCTGAGTTCTTCTGGAAGCCCACGGGCCCCATGAACGAGAACTGGGCATGTGAAAAGCCAGAGGTACACAATGTCAAGACGCATCCCTCCGATATCGTCTTCTACTACGACGAGCCGTATACCCGGCAGCGTACGTATGTGAACTGCGACCTCAAGAGCTACGCGCGTTCTTCCATCGCGGCGTCGGCGCTCAAGGGTTCACTCGAGAGCTTGGCCAAACAGGTGGCCTGCGCAGAAATCAGCGAGGAGTGGCGGGCGAAGTACATCCATAGCGGCGTGACGCCGGCAATCTGCGGGCTTCTGTTCGTCTACAACCACGATGGAGAGTACGACCAGGATTTTCACTCCACGTTGAATGCGCTGAAGGACGTCAAGCTCGACCTGCCGCGCGGCTCGAAGGTAGTCGTTCTCGGCCCAGAAGACATCGGCTGGTTGGACAACGTCCGCTACGAGATTGTCCAGATGCGCGGGCGGCGGACAAGCGGCGAGCCCCTTCCAGAGCCTGAACACTGCAAATTCTTCTATCCGCACCTGGTCAGACGCAAGAACCTCCAGCTTGACCGCGCCAAGGCAGCAACCTTGGAGATGCTGACGTCCAAGCTGATTGCAATGGAGTACGTTCGACCTACTACCCCCGACCGACAGGGAGTCGTGCTTTTCTATCGTGGAAAGGGTGCGTCAGCCGACGAATTCACCTACTTGCTCGACTACCTTCGGAACTTCCAACTCCTGCAGGAGCACGTGGACGTGGAGCTGAAGCACTACGACGCGTCGAGTCTCTCGTCGGTCAATTTTCAGAAGGCAGCACAGAGCTACGTCGATGGCCTAGCTCATGGCGGGGCCCAGTCGCCATTGGCTGAATGCGTAAACCGCATTCAGTACAAGCGCATTCCTCAAGTGGTAACCCGATTCTCGAACATTGAACTTGGGATGGACTATGAGTGACTACCGCAATCAGTCCTATGCGACGGACAAGGACATCTTTGACGTTCTGGCCTCTGCGAAACAGAAGCTCACCGACAACGTACTTCGAGAGCTCGCACGCGAGCGAGGAATCTTCTACTCGCCAAACTCCACCCGAGACGATTTGGCCGAAGCGTTGTCGCTGTTGCCGTTCACACTGAAAGAACTCACTCAAATGTTGGACCGGCGCGAATCGTCGCGCCGCAACGAGAAGACTACCTCCGTCACTCTGGATGCTGAGATTTCATTCGAAGAGCTCAAAGCTGTTATCCAGGAGTACCAGGAGGAAGTCGGCGCTACCGAAAAAGTCGACTCACATCAAAAGGGTGCCTCGACGTTGGTGCTGAACGTTGCATATGACGACATCGACTACTCGCGAACCAGCCTCATCCAACGGCAACCTCAAGACGCGACTATCCAGTTCACACAGCAGAACGGAAAAACCGTAATTCGGCTGCCTGCCTCGGAGAAGTCCGACCGTGTCGTTGAGAACCTGACGGCACGGATTGAAAGTCGTCGAAAAGCGCCCGTCGCGCGTGAGGCTATTGAGCTAGACGCGGTATTCAGCGCAGAGGAACGAACGACGTTCTTCACTCGCCTGATGTCTGAACTTCCGGGACACAAGCTCAATGGCGTGACCAACGTTCGAATCGCCCCGAGCAAGCCCTCGGATGACCCCGACCAAATGGACTTGGAAGATGACGAGCGCGAGGCAGCCGAACGCGAGATGCTGGTCGTAGTCAAGAGCATGGCGCTAAGTGGCGAAAACCTCATTGCATCGGCGGAGTACCAGGGTCTTCGCAACAGGGGGTTCTTCATCACCTCCATTAACTGGAAGGCGTCTCAGACCTCGCAGCCTTACGACATCCCGCACCTACATGCGGAGTTCGGTGACGGCGAGAAAGGAAAAGGCTTCAAGTACTCAGTCAAGGGAGTGTTCCGCTTCCAAGAAGGCGTCTATACAAAGACTGTCCGTCCTGTTGAGGACGTCGAGCGAGAAAAGCTGTACATCCTCATAGAAGATACGGCTAGAAAAGTGCTCACGGACATGCGCTCGAAGCGAGCGGCTCAGCAAGTCGATAATGGAGCGGCCAAATGAGCCGCCACCGCTGGCTGAAGGCGGAGTGGCCAATTGTTGCGCGGACGCTGGGAAAGCAGCTTCGCCAGCGCCCGTTCACGGAACAGAGCCAGAGTGGCTTCATCCTTGACCGCGTCCGCGATGACTTTCTCGAGGCACGACACGTCGAACGATTCGAGTTCGATGAGACAGTATCCGACCCATTCGGCAAAGAGCGGACTTTCGCTCGACTTGAATATCGGCAGACGCATTTTCGAACCTCCGCCCAGTGGCCAGGCTTAGAGCTGATTGACGCCCCCAGGTCGTCTCAGGCCCTCGTCAGCGAGCTGTTGGAGGCTACAAATTTTGCACTCTCTGTCGAGCCCATCGGAACCGATGTGATGGGCTGGGCCGAAGGGATTCAAGAGTTGCTCAAGCTGAAGGTGGAGATTTCGTCCGTTCAGGTCGGCGCCCTCCAACTAGACGATGGCATCTCAGCGAAAGTCGTGGTCAAGGGCACCAACGACGTTCGCGCTTCATTCCGGAATCTCGTTGCTGACAAACGCTACACCGTCGAGAAAGTTCAGTTTCGTGTGGTCCGTGGCACCGCCATTGGAACTGTGCTGCTTGCGAACAACGCGAGCGCGAAGTTGGACGGTCAAGACCTCGAGTCTGAAGTTCTCGATGCCGTCCGCAAGGCATTGCCCCGGCCCGTGCCTCAGAAAAAGTAGCACGGCATCTCGCATTTGGCTCTACGACCAAGAGGAGAGCGGCTTCGCCACGCTGTCTTTCCTCAGGTGTGGTCACCCGATACCCTTCTCTCGCTCCGATGCAAGCCACGCGCGTATCCGCGCTCGTCGGCTGAAGAGCACCTTTCCTAGCCTATAGGCCGGATAGATGTCGTCCACGCGGTCGCTCCTTGGGTACCCCTTGATGACCCAGTGAACTCGTGACGGCGGCCGATTGCGAACGCGACGCCGGCAGATGCGATGCAGACGAGCATTTCGCCGGTACATCTCAACGTGCGTGGCTGCGAATCGCCTCCAGCGCCTCGGCCGAGTCCAACGCCGGCGCCTAGCGCGCTGATGAAGCCATCGCAGGAACACAGCGAGACCTCTCCCGAACGAGGTTGCAGCTAAGCCAACAAGCGAGCGGAGTTCGCGCCGGAGGTATCGCGAGTGAATGCGCTCAGCGCGTGACCCCTTCAGCCGCTGCTTGATGGCAGAGGTTCTGGACTGGTACCTCACTGCCGCCTCCCACAGACGGCGTCGCGCCGCGAGACTGCTTCGCGGACACCTTGGGCCCAAGCTATGACCTCAGGCACTCCGGGCCACTCTTCCGCGGAGTACCGAATACTCGCCAGCGCCACACCCAGTCTTGCATCAAGCCCGAGGCGCTGGGACGCCAACACAACTGCGCGCTCGCTCGGATGGTCGAGCGCACGTCGTTCGTCAGAGGTCAGTGTCCCAAGCAGCGCGAAATAGCCTGCGTCGAATGCGGCGTCGCACGCCCCGCGAGGCGACATCACTCCAGCAAGCGCATCGTTCATGAACGCGTCCGACATCCGCAGATGTGCATCGGAGACGTCGACCCTCTCCAGCTCCGCCCTGCCCCCGCTCCGCTCGTTCGACTCGTCGAACGCGGCGACTATCCGCGACCGATGCTCGCACACCTCACTACGCTTACGCAAGTCGCGCAGCCAAGACACACCAACGAAGGCTCCGAGACCCACGCTTGCGAGCGCCCCGGCTGCGAGGGCGGCGACCTTGCCGGCATTCCCTCCATCCCGTAGCTCGAGAAGCGCGAGCACGCTTTGAACGACAGACAGGAAGACGAGCATAGCCAGGGACAGTGCGCTTCGATAGTTCTCGCCGCGCTCGCCGTTTTCCGCGGCACTCTCCTCTGCGACTGAGCCTTTCATCATCTGCACGAGCATCACCCCACCCATGTCCGGTGCTGCACGCATGCGGGCAATGAGCTCCTCATCGCTGACCTGGTCGCGAGCTCGAAGGAACTCGATTTCCGCCCGCTCGATGAAGACAGCCTCGTCGGACGCGAAGCGTGAAATCAGTTGTGCGCGCTCGTCGGGCTCGTCACACCGCGCCAGGGCGGCGAGCAGTTCGTCAAAGCGCGCGAGCACGTCGTCATTCAGCCTGTCCGGCATCTCAGTCCTCCTTCCCTCATCCAAGGTCGATGTTGTCCGTCAAGGCTTCGATACACCGCTCCGCCAGCAGCGCTGCCTCCTCCACGCTCGGTCGAGGCCCCCAGTCCAGAACTTCCCGGAGCTGGAGCGCGACGAGATGACGATGAAGCACACCCCAGGCACTCCGCATCGCACATGCCTGTCTCCATAGCAGACGCTTCTCTTCGACCGAGCGGTCGGAGACGCGACTCACGTGATGCGCGCGGACTGCCCGAAGCGTCAACAGCGTGAAAGTCATGTAGGCCTCACACAGGCCGAGCGTCAGGCTGTCCGTTCGAGCCGGGGTGGGAAGCATTCCGAGGAGCGCCTGTCCGTACTCTTGCCGAATTCGAGCAAGCACCCTCTCCTCGTCCTGAAACGTCCACTGCTCCACCACGTGCTCCAAGTCGCGTCTCTGAAATCACTCGCGCACGCACTCAGTCGTCCTGGTCTCCGCTGCGCAGCGCTTCAAAGCCTTCCAGCGTTGCCAGCGACAGGTCCTCTTTGACATCCACGTTCCAGATGCTCAGCCACCGCGCCCAGACGTACGATGCTTCCGAGCCAAGGCCCGGCCGTCCGTATAGTCGATACACGCGACCGGTGGACGTGACGACGCAACGCCTCTGCTCATCGACCTTTTCGATGGGCGACGAAACCCGTCCCTCACGGCCGCGCTCGTTGTAGCCCGCGACATGAGTGGTTGGCGTTCCGATTCCAGGAACGAGTACCAAGAAGAGGCCCCAACCTGAGAGCGTCAGGTCGGGTTCCGAATCAGTGGTGGCAGGAATCCAAATCGGCATGTTCTCTACTCCCAGTCGTGGTTAGGCGCGGCGCCGGAACATCACGAAGTAGCACGCTGCGAGCCGCACGCGCGTGGACCACTCGATGACCCCCTCCAGGTCGAGCGTTTCCCAACCAGGCAGTCCGTAGACGCCCGTCATGTCTCGTGCGAGCGCGCAGTCGTCAGGGCTCAGACCGAGGCAGTCGGCCGCAGCCTCCACGAGGAGTTGGGAGGGATGGCTTCGGCCGACACAAGACTCGCGAGACAGCACACACGCCATGACTAAGTAGGCTGACTCATACGCAGCAGTCCGTGCACGCTCGCCTGCGGGACTGGACGAGTGCGCCTCAGCAATGCGGCTATCGCTCAGGTCAAGCACGAGCGCGTTTCGGCGCGGAGACGGGTCAAGAAGGACTTCGAGTGTGTGTTCGTCGAAGCCCCGAGTGGTCACAGACGGCGGCACTTGAGGGCCGAGCGGGGACTCACGCCGGATGGGACGGCGAGCACGAAAATTGGGAGTGCAACGCGAGAGGCGAGAAGACATAGCGGTACCTCCGGCCAGATGCCGGTTGAGATACACGCCACGTCGCTGTCGTTACGTTGCGCCATTCGCAGCCGAGAAGCTGCCGGCCTGAATCAGCCGTCCAATTTGTGCGATGACCACGCTTCCGAGCCTCTTGCTCGGCTGGCTTGCACCGTGTCTCTGTCGAGCCGACTGCGGCGGGAGGAGCCAGACCCTCATCGCAAGCTCATTCAAACCGCTTCGAGGCTCAGGACGTGAGCCACTGCGGTCAGCCAGGTGCGCCGGAATCCTCTACTGCATTTTGAATACCACACAGCGCCGTCGCGCCCTGCAGTGCGCCCTGCTAGCAGCTCATCGCTTGCTCTTTGTGGGGCTCTTCCCGGCAGATTCCGCGACAACTCTGAACCCCCAGGCATACGGGGCCTTCAGAAACGTCGGCCCGCCTTTCCGGTTCGAGTATCGAACCTTCACCAGGAAACGCGTTCCCACCGGGTAGTCCGTCTTCATCGCAGCGGGGCACTCGACGTTCAGCTCGGTGCTCACGCCTTGGCCGTCGACCGGCCTGACGTGCACCGCTCCGTGACGCCCAGCAGTGCTCGCAGGCAGAAAGCTCTCGACCTGAAGTTCGAACGGTTGTTCCAGTGGAAGTGCCATGTCTCTCTGCCCGCTCCAGTAGCGCGCTCCCAGGAGAGCAGCTCCCGGCATGCATTTGCCCCTCAAAATCCTCAGTCGATTGCTTCGCGCGCACATGGTGCGGTTGCGAAGGCGCCAGACTGGATGTAACGTCAAATATCGTACAGGGAGATGGGAAGATGAGAAAAGTCGTGGCGTCAGGAGCGCCCAGGGACCGCAGCGTTCCCGCGTTGACGGTCGAACGGGTTGCCGCGCATGGGAGAACCCGTTGAGCGCTCGCGACCTTCTCTCCAGTCTTCTTGACTACGTCCTCGAGCAGGACAAGGACATCAACCCGCTCGGCTTCCGCCTCGGCAAGCACGACGGCTTCCTTCGCAGTCGCCCCTCGCTCCAGGGGCTGCCCGGCGTCGACTTCGATATCAAGCTCGAAGGCGACCACCTGTGGATGCAAGTCGCACGGCTCGATGCGGACAAGCCTCCCATCGTGGCCGACGAGCGATTCAAGGCAGTCATTGTCGTCGGCGATGACCCATCCGGTGCTGTCCCGCGTCTCGATGAGACCGCCCTGAAGCGCATGCTCGCAGCTGGCTCGACCCAGCGCACGCCCGAACAGCAGGCAACCCTTGAGACGAACACCCGCTCGGTCGCCATCGAGGCCCTCGCGCAATACACACCGCTCTGGAACGCATGGGCGGAGGGTGAGAAGCCGCAGCGCAAGACCATTGCGCTGTACGGCGACCTGTTTGCCATCAAGCAGCAGTTGGAGTCCGAGGAGACTGCAAAGCCCCATGAGCTTGTCTGGGGCGTTGGCGTTGCCGCCTGGAAGCTGGGATTCGCGGAGAAGGCCGGCGCGTCTAGCGTTGACTTCCAGTACCCGGTCATCACCCAAGCGGTCGAACTGGCCGTTGACGACGACTCGCTAGCCATCCTTGTCCGCCCGCGCGCCGTCGACCCGCGCCTTGAGTTCGACGCCTTCGCTGCCTGCCAGGTGCAAGCTACGGCTGAAGTGGAGAACACCGCGCGTGAGGCGCTCGCCAAGAGTGCTGACCGCCCCGTTTCTCCGTTCGACCCCGGAAGCTTCGAGCATCTGCTCAAGCTCATCGCGGGCAACCTCCATGAGAAGGGCCGCTTCGTCCAGACCGACGGCGTATTTCCCACCGCTGGACCCGACCTTATCGTTTCCGACGCATGGGTGCTGCTCGCCCGTCCCAGGTCGAACAACTATCTGCACGAAGACATCGAGCGCCTGAAGAAGCGACTGGACGAGAACGCCCCGATTCCCCAGGGTCCCCTTGCCTTCGTCACCCCGCCATCCGACGAGCAGATGACGTATTCGGCGGTCACCTTCCGAGGCCTGTCTGGCGGCTCGGGTGGCTCGGGCGGAGCAGACGGAGCAAGCCAGCCGCGCGAGCTCTATTTTCCGCTTCCCTACAACCATGAGCAGGTCACCATCGTCGAGCAGCTCGAGCGGTCGGACGGTGTGTCGGTGCAGGGGCCACCGGGAACCGGCAAGACACATACGATTGCCAACATCGTCTGCCACTACTTGGCGTCCGGCAAGAAGGTGCTCGTGACGGCCAAGGGCGAACAAGCCCTGGAAGTCCTGCAGTCCAAGATTCCGGAGGAGGTTCGACCTCTGACTGTGGCGTTGCTGTCAGGCGACCGGGAGGGCATGCGCCAGTTCCAGACCTCCATCGAAGCCATCATCCACAACGTCTCGCAGCTCAATCCAGACGTCGTCCGCACGCAGATTCAGACTGACCACAGCGCCATCGACCGTGCGCATGCGGAGCTTGGCAACATCGACCGCCGCGTCGACGAGATTGCTCTGTCGCAGTTGTCGAACGTCGAGGTCGACGGTGTCGAGATGCGCGCGCAGAAGATGGCCGAGCTCGTGCTCTCCGGCGCGGAGAAGCACGGTTGGTTCGATGACGAGGTCACTCTCGACCGGGCAAACGCACCGGCATTGAACGCCGACGAGGCTGCACGCCTGCGCGAAGCCCGGCGCCGGCTCAGTGCCGATTTGGTCTACACCTCCGTGCGCGTTCCCTCTAGCTCGGCTCTGCTGCCTGCGGCGGAAGTAGGTGCGCTTCACCAGGTTCTCGTCGACATGCGGGAGATTGAAGCAACCGAGGCGCAGGGCAAGCTTCTGGCGCTTCGGGCTTCAACGCCGGAGGTTCTCCAGGCCGCTCGAACGATGTTGGCTCATGTTGAGGCTGCGGCAACCTTGGCCGCTGACCTCGAGGCTTCGGAGCAGCTCTGGACGGAAGACCTGCGAAAGAAGTGCCGCAGTGATGAGTACGCCAGCGAACGCGAAGCGCTCGAGGCCCTGTTCGGGGAAATCGAAGACCTCATTGCAGCTCGTGCTGAGTTCCTGAAGCGGCCGGTCGATGCACCCGATGCGGTCTTGGCGTCGCCAAAGGCGCGCGAGGCCATTGCCCGCGGTGCGGAAACGGGCAAGCCGTTTGGCTTCATCAGCTTCGGAGCGGGAGACGCCAAGGAGGCGCTGCAGGGCGTCAAGGTTGCTGGTCTCGTGCCCGCCTCGGCCGACGATTGGAAGCACATCCACCGGTACGTGAACCTGCACGAGAAGGTGCTGTCGTTTAGCGTGCGTTGGAACCAGTTCGCTGGGTTGCTCTCCGTCCCGACCGTTGAAGGCGGCGTTCCCGCTCTGCGCCGCATCGAGCGGCTGTCAGTGAACGCGAAGAAAGCCCATCGTTTAGCCACGACCTTCGACAACAACCTGCAGCGCTCTGGGACTATGGTGTTCATGACGCCTCCGCTCCAGCAACTGCGAGGAACGTCGCAGGACCTGCGGTCGGTCGAGAAGCACCTTCGCAGCCACCTCACGCGGGCTGACCTCGCATCTGCCGCGATGAAGCTCGCGACGCTGCAGGAGAAGCTGGCAGGAACCTTCGGCCCCATCACCGTCGGGCTTCGCAACTTCGTCGACCACACGCTGGGCAACAAGGATGTTCCGCCTGAGCGCGCCGTGGCCATGTATGCCGAGCTGCTGGCCGAGGTTCGCCGCATTGAAGGGCTCTCCCAGGAGCTGGCTACCGTTCGGGACTCGGCCGCGCGTATCGAACAAGCAGGCGCGCCAAAGTTTGCCGCCCGACTGCGCAAGCAGGCCGTCACGGCCGCCGGCGACGATGCAACGTTCCCCGTCACCTGGCGAGACGCCTGGAACTGGGCTCGGGTCAAATCGCACCTCGACTCCATCGAAGCGCGCGAGGAGCTCCGCACCCTCTCCGCTCGTCGCCGCGACCTTGAGCGAGGCCTGGCCAAGCTGTACGAAAGCGTCGTCTCCAAGGCCGCCTGGCTGGCGACCAAGCTCGGCGCCTCGCCCAAGGTGCTCTCGGCGCTCGAGACATACCGCACGGCGGTTCGCCGCATCGGGATGGGAACTGGGCCCAACGCGACTCGCCACCGCCGCGACGCGCAGAAGGCGATGCACGATGCCCAAGGCGCCGTGCCGTGCTGGGTCATGAGCCATGCCAAGGTTTCTGAGACGCTACCGGCCCAATTGGGCGCGTTCGACCTGGTCATCGTCGACGAGGCGAGCCAGTCCGACCTGTGGGCGCTGCCTGCGGTGCTCCGCGGCAAGAAGATTCTCGTCGTCGGTGACGACAAGCAGGTCTCGCCGGACGGCGGCTTCATGTCGTCGGTGCGCATCCAGGAGCTGAAGGACCGTTTCCTGGCCAACCAGCCTTTCTCGGCCGTCTTGACGCCTGAGAAGTCGCTCTACGACTTAGCGTCGACTGTCTTCGCAGCCCACAAGGTCATGCTGCGGGAGCACTTCCGGTGTGTGCCGCCCATCATCGCGTACAGCAACCGAACGTTCTACGACAACTTCATCCAGCCGCTTCGCATCCCGAAAGCGTCGGAGCGCATCGACCCGCCGCTGGTGGACATCTTCGTCGAGGGCGGCTCGCGTAACGTCAAGGACGAGAACAAGCTCGAGGCAGAAGCGATTGCGAGCGAAATCGAGGCGCTCCTGCTCGACCCGCTGTACGCCGGCCGCACGATTGGCGTGGTCTCGCTGCTCGGCCCAGGCCAAGCGAAGCTCATCGACAGCGTCGTTCGTCAGCGCTGCGATGCCAACGAGTTGCGCACGCGAAAGTTCGGGTGCGGAGATGCTCGTTACTTCCAGGGCAGCGAGCGCGACATAATCTTCCTTTCGTTGGTCGTTGGGCCTGACAACTGCCGCGCGACTGCCGGGAACATGTTCGAGCAACGCTACAACGTGGCGGCCAGCCGCGCCCGTGACCGTATGTACTTGGTGCGTTCCGTCGAGATGGCGCACCTCTCGCCCGCGGACAATCTGCGGCGAGGCCTGCTGGGTCACTTCAGCAAACCCATCGATGCCACCGCGGACGAGTCCAAGAGCCTCATCGAGCTCTGCGAGTCGGGCTTCGAGAAGCAGGTCTACACCAAGCTCTTCGAGCGCGGCTACCGAGTCGTCCCGCAGGTCAAGGCCGGCTCGTTCCGAATCGACATGGTGGTCGAAGGCGCGAACGACACGCGCCTGGCCATCGAATGCGACGGCGACGAATTCCATGGCCCAGACCGCTGGGCGGCCGACATGCGGCGACAACGCGTTCTCGAGCGCGCCGGCTGGACCTTCTGGAGATGTTTTGCATCGACCTGGTCGCTCCGCAAAGATGAAGTGCTTGAAGAGCTTCTGGACCGCCTGACAGTGATGGGAATCGAGCCGCTGGGTGCGTTGGAGCGAGTGCCGTCCTTGGTGGAGCTTCGGACCTGGCGTCTTCCCGAACCCGAATCCGCAAACGACGCGACAGCCAAGGCGTTAGAAGAAGCGATTGCCTCGGTGAAGTGATTTTCCGGGAGGGGTGAGCGAAATGAGAAAAGTAGCTGGGTACGTTTTGTTCTCGGGCGTCTTGGACCGCGACGATGTCCGTGCACGCTTCGAAGCCGTGAGCCAACTTGTTGCCGAGTGGCTTGCGACCAAAGGCGCCATGCGCGATGCCGAAGGAACACGAGAGCTGGTGCTCTCAGATGGTCGTGTAGCGACCTACAGCTGTACCAGCTGGACGTCGGGCGAGGGAACGGTTGAAGACCATACGCTCACGGAGCCCACGGGGAGCGCGCGGCTTCGCACCCAGGTCTCCGTAGCGGCTCTGTCTGACCAGGTTGTCGTCTACGTCGAGCTACAAGCCGCAGGTGACGCCTACCAAGTTGGCCCCATGCGCTTGGACATCCGACGTCCTCAACTGGTCGCAAACGTGGTTTCGCGCTTCGACGACTGGCGCGTTGGAGCGGCAACGCTAAGGGCGACGCCCCTGGCCTATTCGAGTGCAGCGGATGGACGGGCACTGGAGAGCGTTATATGGTATCCGCAGCGCAATCTTCCTGTCGTGGCCCTATCCGCGTACGAAGGCAAGTACCTGACCGAGGCCTTCCCCCGCGAATTGGCCTCCGACCTCGTTGGCGTAGCTCTCGTAGTGACCTTGGAGGCAGGAGCTTCCTGGGAAATTACTTCGCGGCGCGGTCAGGAATGGTCATGCTTTAACGGCGCCGTGAGGTTGTACTGGCCAGGATTGCAGGCCGGTAGCCGTGCCACACAAAATCCGCTCTGGACTCGCGCTTCGATTCTTGCGAACGTTCCAAACGCTGACAGTGCCGCCGCACGTCTCAAGCGACAACTACGTCAGCTGCTACTTGGGCTGTCAGCGTTTGCCGTCCCTGAACCGCCCACCCTTGCGGCGATTCGAAACGCACACTCTGAGCGTGTTGCGGAGCAGGAGCGACGTCCTCTTCTCGACGACAACGACTGGGAGGGGCTCGCAAAGAGCTACTCCGAGGAGAATGCTCAGCTCCGTCAAGCTCGCGACGAACTCACGGCTCGTACCCAAGACCTTGAGGCACAGGTTGCCGACCTTCAGTTGTCGCTGCAATGGAAGGCGCCTGACGTCTCGGAAATCGAGCCCGACTCAGCACTGCAGCCAGCGACGGTCAAGGAGGCAGTAGACGTCGCCGCCGAACGCTTCTCGGATGAACTCGTCTTCGGACAGGATGTCGAGACTGGCGTTCGTGGAGTGGCTGTGGACTCCGGCCCGCCTGACAAGGTACTCGCCTACTTCGACCGACTGGCGGAGATGGTCAGGACAAGACGCAAAGGACCTCTCGGGACAACCGCCTCGAAATGGCTGCAGGAACGAGGCGTTGCGGTTTCAGGCGAGTCCGCGACGGTCAAGAACTCAGTCGACGAGCAGCGCAGGCGAACTTGGCATGACGGCAAGGGCAAGCGTGTGTTCGACCTTCACCTCAAGCCCACGGACGGAACCCATCCCGACCGCTGCGTACGCATTTACTACGAGTACGACGAGGCGCTCGGAAAGGCGGTCATTGGCTGGGTTGGGCGCCACCCTTGAATGCGCAGCCTGCCGAGACAGGCACTTAATGTCTTCGAAGAATTCCTCTTTCGATATTGACCCGTTGGGCTTCTTCGCAGAGCGCACGTCGTCGATGCATGCCAAGACGTTCGTGACGTTGTAAAACCAGCGCGACTTACCGTCGCAGTCCATCTCGAGGAGCTGTCCGAAGCGAGACAAGAAAGGCTCCAGCGCATCCTCGGACCTCTGGCTCAACGCGAGCGCTCCAGGCGTGAGGACGCTAACGTGCGCCACGGGCTTCGCCTTTTTCTTGCCTGGCTCCACGAAGACTTCGATTTGGGGGCCTTTCTTCCACGCGAGAGGTTCGCCCTCGGCGTCGAACATTCTGGACTCAATGTCGCGGTCATGGACGAAAACCAGCAGCGCGTAGTCATTCACGTCACCAGGCTTGGCGGTCGCTTGCCGTAGGGGCTCTCCCTCGGGCGTCGACAGACCCAGCGTCGATGGTGAGGACACCGGCGGTGGAGTCCGTCAGTTCGGTACGACAAGTATTGCCGTAGTATTCCTTTTCGGCATATAACCGCCGCATGCTGCTCCTCTATGGGGCCGCCACATTCACCACCATGCGACAAGAGCCAAAGACGTCCGTCACCACCGTCAAGATGACCCCTGAAGTCCGAAGCCTCTGGGAGCGCTGTGCGGAAGCAGAACATCGCTCGCTGACTAACCTCCTCGAGGTCGCGGTGCGTGACTACGCCAAGAAACTCGGCATCGAGCCCGCGAGCGCTCCCTCTGGCCGCAAGACCGCCAAGAAGAACTGAATCCAACGACCGAACCCAATGGCTCAAAACTTTTCCGAACTCGCCAACTTCATCTGGTCGGTCGCCGACCTTCTCCGTGGGGACTACAAGCAAGCCGACTACGGCAAGGTCATCCTGCCATTCACCCTCCTCCGTCGTCTGGACTGCGTTCTGGAGCCGACCAAGGCAGCTGTCCTGGCTGAGTACGAGAAACGCAGGGAGTCCGGTGTCGTGCTTGACCCACTCTTGAAGCGCAAGAGCCTGCAGGCGTTCTACAACGTCAGCCCTTTCACCCTGCCGACGCTTCTGGACGACCAGAAGCACATCCGGCAGAACCTGGTCGCCTACCTCGGGGACTTCTCCGAGGACGCCCGTGATGTGTTCGAGCGCTTCAAGTTCGTGGAACGGGTCGCCGAGTTGGAGGACAAGAACCTGCTCTTCCAAATCGCCCAGAAGTTCGCCAGCGTCGACCTGCACCCAGATGCGGTGCCCAACGAGACGATGGGCCTGGTCTTCGAGGAGCTGATTCGGAAGTTTGCAGAAGCATCCAACGAAACCGCGGGGGAACATTTCACCCCTCGCGAGGTCATCCACCTCATCGTGCAGTGCCTGTTCGCGGGCGACGACGACGCGCTGTCTAAGCCTGGCGTCGTGCGCGCGATGTACGACCCCACCGCGGGCACTGGCGGCATCCTGTCGGTCGGCGAAGCTGTGGCCAAGAGCATCAACAAGTCGGCCATCATCCGCCTCTTCGGCCAGGAGCTGAACGACGAAAGCTACGCCATCTGCAAAGCCGACTTGCTCATCAAGGGTCAGGACCCGAAGAATATTGTCCGCGGCAATACGCTGTCACACGACGGCTTTCCGCACGACAAGTTCGACTACGGCGCCGCCAATCCGCCGTTCGGCGTCGACTGGAAGAAGGTTCTGGATGTCGTCAAGTCGGAGCACGAGAAGAAGGGCTTCGGAGGCCGCTTCGGGCCGGGCCTTCCCCGGGTGTCGGATGGCTCCCTCCTGTTCCTGATGCACCTGATTTCCAAGATGCGTCCGGCTGCTGAAGGCGGTGGCCGCATCGGCATCGTACTGAACGGCTCGCCGCTCTTCACTGGGGACGCTGGCTCGGGCGAATCTGAGATTCGCCGTTGGATTCTCGAGAGCGACATGCTAGAGGCCATCATTGCCTTGCCCAACGACCTCTTCTACAACACGGGCATCGCGACTTACGTCTGGATTCTGGACAACGACAAGAAGGCTGACCGCAAGGGCAAGGTTCAGCTCATCGACGCGACACGTATGTACGCGAAGATGAAAAAGAGTCTTGGGAACAAGCGTGTCTTCATGACAGACGCCCAAATTTCCGAGGTCGTGAAGGTCTATGCCAGCACGGCCAAGGACGCTTCGTTCGAGAACGAGTTCGTAGAGCAGACCAAGGGCGGAGTTTCCGCGTCAGGCGAGCCGCTGGCCGCCCGTATCGTATCGAAGGTTTTCGACAACACGTTTTTCGGCTACCGCAAAGTGACCGTCGACCGCCCGCCGAGAGACGGCAAGGTTGTGAAGGTCAAGAAAGGTCAGAAGCCTTACGACCCTGAGCTCCGAGACACCGAGAACGTTCCGCTCACTGAAGACATCGCAGCCTACCTAAAGCGCGAGGTGCTTCCTCACGTCCCTGACGCGTTCGTCGCGGACGACGTTCGCGACGACAAGGATGGCGGGGTTGGTAAGGTTGGCTACGAAATCAACTTTAACCGTTACTTCTACGTGTACACGGCGCCCCGTCGACCTGAGGTCATCGCAGAAGAGATTCGAGAAATGGAGAAGCGGTTCATTGAACTAATGAAAGGGGTCGTGGCGTGACGGCTCAGCCTTGGCGCGAGATTGCGCTTCGACACATTGCCACGGAGTGGTGTGACGGCCCTTTCGGCTCCGGCCTGACTTCGGCACATTACCGCGAAGCCGGCGCACGAGTCATTCGGCTTCAAAACATTCGTGCAAACGGCTTCGACAAGGAAGACACGGCCTTTGTCTCTCAGGAATACTTCCAGAGCGAACTGTCTCGGCATGCTGTCGTTGGTGGTGATTTGCTGATTGCAGGTCTCGGCGACGATAATAACCTCGTCGGTCGAGCCTGCCTCGCGCCGCCTGATTTGGGTGATGCCCTGGTAAAGGCAGACTGTTTCCGATTTCGGCTGGATAGGGTGAAAGCCGAACCGCGGTTTGTGATGTATGCGCTTTCTGCGACCGCCGAACGTGACGGAGGAGTTCTCTCAACTGGGTCAACACGACAGCGAGTGAATTTGAGCGCGATGGCTGGGCGGAAGCTGCGGCTGCCTGTAGCCCTCTCAGAACAAGAGCGCATCGCCAACTTCCTCGACGAACGGACATCGCAGATTGATGCTCTGCTCGCAGAAAAGGAACGGCTCGTGGAGGTGCTAGGGCAACACGCACAAGCTGTCGTCGATGCCGTCACCGTCGCTGAAGGTAAGGCCCAGGCCAAGCTTGGCTATTTCGTGGACCTTCTGCCCGGCTACGCGTTTCCCAGCGAGGAGTTCAGTCGCGACCCTGCAGACGTTCCGCTTCTGCGCGGAGTGAATGTGACTCCATCCGGTGTGCGATGGGACGACGCAGTTTACTGGCGGCGAGAGTACGACGAAGCGCTCGCACGCTTTGTACTGAAAACGGGGGACGTTGTCTTGGGCATGGATAGGCCTTGGATTTCTACAGGGGCTCGCGTGACTCTCATCGATGACGCCGCTGCAGGCAGTCTGCTGCTGCAGCGGGTTTGCCGGTTGCGCGGCGGCCCGAAGATTCAGCAGCGCTTTATCTACTATGCATTGGCGAGCGACGCCTTTCGTCAGTCCGTAGAGGTGGAAATGACGGGTGTGAGCGTACCGCACCTTAGTCCTGAGCAGATTCTACGGTTCAAGGTTCCCGTGCTCTCCCCGGATGAGCAAGCCGAGCGGTGCGGACGAGCGGACCGCGCTTTGAGCGAAATCTCAAAGCTCCAAGAGCACACTGACAACATGCTGGCGCGTCTCCGCGAGTACCGCTCGTCACTCATCACCACCGCCGTGACTGGCCAGCTTGACATCAACAACTTCAAGGCACACTAACCATCGTTCCCTGGGGAGGGAGAAGAAATGGCGTCAATATCCAACGTCCACACCGAGAAGGTATTCGAGGATGAGCTGTGCTCAAACCTCCTCGCCAACGGCTGGGTCATCAAGACGCACCTGAAAGACGCGACGTCGTACTCGCGTGAGCTCGCTATCTTCCCTGACGACGTGCTCTCCTTCGTCAAGGAGACACAGCCAGCCGAGTGGGCGAAGTTCAAGAAGTGGCACAACGGGCAGTCCGACGACATCTTCGTTAAGCGCCTTGCGAAGCAGTTGGACACGCACGGCACTCTGCAAGTGCTGCGTCATGGCTTCAAAGACGTCGACGCCAAGTTCTACCTGTGCCAGTTCAAGCCGGCGCACCGGAAGAACCCGAAGCTGCTCGAGCTTTATGCGATGAACCGCCTGACGGTCATCCGTCAGTTGCACTACAGCCTGCATAACGAGAAAAGCATCGACATGGTGCTGTTCGTGAACGGCATCCCCGTCGCGACCTCGGAGCTGAAGACTGACTTGACGCAAAACGTCAAAGACGCCGTCAAGCAGTACAAGTTCGACCGGCAGCCTAAGGACCCGAAGACCAAGGAACTGGAGGCCCTACTCCAATTCAAGACCCGCGCCCTCATCCACTTCGCTGTGTCGACCGACCAAGTGTTCATGACGACCAAGCTCGCCGGCGAATCGACCTACTTCTTACCCTTCAACATCGGCAAGCCCGACGGCAAGGACGCCCTTGCCCGCGGCGCCGGTAACCCGCCAGCACCCGCAGGCAAGGGCTACCCGACCTACTACCTGTGGGAATTCGTCTGGAAGCGCGATACCTGGCTGGAAATCCTAGGTGAGTTCATGCACCTGGAGACAAAGACAGTCGAGGAGGCCGGCAAGAAGGTTATCAAAGAATCGCTCATCTTCCCGCGGTTCCACCAGTTGGTTGCCGTCAAGGAGCTCATCGCCCATGCACGCGTTGAGGGCGCCGGCCATCAGTACCTGGTGCAGCACTCGGCAGGCTCCGGCAAGTCCAACAGCATCGCCTGGACGGCGCATCGGCTGTCCAATCTCCACGATGAAAATGACCAGAAGGTCTTCGACTCGGTCATCGTCATCACCGACCGGCGGGTGCTCGACAAGCAGCTACAGGAGACCATCAGCCAGTTCGAGCACAAGGCCGGCGTGGTCCAGGTCATCAGCGAGAACAGCGCGCAGCTCTCAGTGGCTCTGAACGCAGCCACACCCGTCGTCGTCACGACGCTGCAGAAATTCGGCTACATCCTGGACAAAGTCGGCGAGCTGGGCAAGAGGCGATTCGCTCTCATCATTGACGAGGCGCATTCGAGCCAGTCCGGAAGCGCGGCGCGCAAGCTGCGTGAGACGCTGACCAAGGGCGAGCCCAAGCTAGCGACCGAGGTCATGGAGGGCGAGTCCGTGACTGTGCCGGCAGAGGTCGAGATTGACCTGGAGGACATCACTGGCGAGGACGTCATCAATAACGTAATGGCTTCGCGCCAGAGGCCGAAGAACGTGAGCTACTTCGCGTTCACGGCCACGCCCAAGGGTAAGACACTGGAGCTTTTCGGGCGCAAGGATGGCGACGGTCTCCCCATCGCGTTCCACGTCTACTCGATGCGCCAGGCCATCGAAGAAGGCTTCATCCTGGACGTGCTGCGCCACTACACCAGCTACGCGACGTTCTACAAGCTGGCCGCGTCGAGCGACGAGAAGCTGGTCCCCCAGCAGAAAGCCAAGAAGGCCCTCTCCCGCTACGCGAAGCTGCACCCCCACAACATCTCTCAGAAGGTCGTCATCATTGTCGAGCACTTCCGCGAGCACGTGGCGGCCAAGATAGGGGGCAAAGCCAAGGCGATGGTTGTCACGGACAGCCGCAAGGCCGCGGTTCGCTACAAGCTGGCCATCGACAAGTACATCAAGGAACAGAAGTACTCGATGAAAACGCTCGTGGCCTTCTCCGGCTCGGTCATCGACCCGGACTCTGGCGCCGAGGAGTTCACCGAATCCAACCTGAACCCGGAAATCAAGGGGATGGAGCCGTCTGACGCGTTCAAGGAGGACGAATACCGCATCCTGCTCGTGGCGAACAAGTACCAGGTCGGCTTCGACCAGCCCCTGCTGCACTCGATGTATGTCGACAAGCGCCTCTCGGGCGTACTGGCCGTGCAGACGCTTTCACGGCTGAACCGCACGAGCCCAGGCAAGGAGGACACATTCGTCCTGGACTTCGTGAACCGTCCCGACGAAATTCTGGAGAGCTTCCAGCCCTACTACCGCACCGCCCAGCTCGAGCAAGTCACCGACCCGAACATCGTCCACGAGCTGATGACGAAGCTCAACAAGGTCGGGGTCTACTTCTGGTCCGAGGTCGAGGGCTTCGCCGCCGCGTTCTTCAACCCCAAGGTGAAGACCCAGGGCGCCCTGCACCAATGGCTCAAGCCGGCATTCGACCGCTACGAGGCTCTTCAGGAGGAAGAGTCGCGAGAGCTGTTCCGCAAGGACCTGACCTCGTTCCTGCGCCTGTACGAGTTTCTGTCTCAAATCGTCCCGTACAACGACTCTGAGCTTGAGAAGCTTTTCGCATTCGGGAAGAACCTGCTGCCGCGCTTGAACCAGGCGGAGCGCCAGGAGATGCTCTCGCTCGATGACGATGTGCAGCTGACCCACTATCGCCTGCAAAAGCTCAGTGAGCAGAAGCTCGACCTCGAGAGCGGCGATGTCGTCAGGCTACCTGGCACGACGGAGGCCGGCTCGGGTGCGGCGCCGCCCGACGAGAAGAGGGAGCTAAGGGAAATCGTCGCCAAGATGAACGACCTGTTCGCTGGCGAAATCAGCGAGTCCGACTTCATCGGTGCACTGACTGCCTGGAGCGGCCGTCTAGCCGCCAACGAGAAGGTGGCTGAGCAGGCGACGAACAACAGCGAGGAGCAGTTTGCCCTCGGCGATTTCAAGGACGCGTTCATGGACGTTGTCATCGACGCTAACGACGCTCAGAACAGCATCGCCGACCAACTGCTCAAGAATCCGCGCATCTTCGGGGTCATGCAAAGCATGATGGCAAAGATGGTCTGGAAGCAGTTTCAGGTAAGACGTGGCCCGGGAGCATGATGTTGAGTTTTAGCCACGCGCTCTCGGCGTTCATTGAAAAAGAGCGAAGTCAACGGGTGCACACCAACCCCGGTCAATTGAAGTACGAGCACGGTTCCATCGTGTCGCTGTTCCCGGGTGTCCGGCGCTGCACCCGATGAGAACGCTTCGATATTTCGCAACCGAAAAGCGCAACCCGCCCAAGCTCGACGCCTACGAAGGACGCGAGCGGGTCGCCGCATGCCTCCAGATATTGACCCTGCTGCCTGTTGTCTACAACGCTGCGGCGATGAAGCGCAGTGTGAGGTCGTCACTGAGCGAGGTCCTGGGCATCTCCAAGAGTCATATGGCCAAGGGCGGCTTGGCCACTCTCAAGCCTAGGATGCAGGCAAAGGCCCATGCAAACGCCATTGCCTACGGGAAGGCCCGCGCGCAGAAAAAGGGATGGTCAGAGGAGGACTTCCAGAAGGTCCAGGACACCGTTCCCAAACTCGCCAACGGAAAACTAGCCCCGCTGGCATCGTGGGTGCACGTCATCCAGAGCGTCCAAAGCGCGCCACTGCCTCTCAATGTGGCACTGGCACTGGAACGCGACGAACTCATCGACTTCCTACTCCAAGCCACGATTGACGACGAGCCGGCAGCATTTCGCGATGCTGTGCTGGAGGCCATCGTTGAAGACACCGTGGAGAGCCCAGACAACGCCGACGGCGACCTCCTTCACGAATGGGCCCGGCTCGAAACTTGGGAGGACATCACGGCGCCCTTTGCAGCGCTCACCCAAGTGCTTCTGGTCACATTCATCGCCGCGCTCGACGCCGAATGGGGCGCACGCTATTTCGGTGGATTCGAGCCGCAACCGGTCTTTTTATGGGTTGCACCGCGAATGAACCCGAATCAGTCCGCTGCCGACAAGGTCAGCAGGCGAAGCCCGGTCATGCGCCCCACGCGGCGGCTACTCGAGCTCTCGTACGCGGTCGTCGAACACGCCTACCTCGGCGTATGGCCTGACGGTCCTCCTGGGCGCTCCGCGGTCAGCGCGGCGATGGGCTTGGAAGACTACGTGGTGGGAAATCTCTTCGACGGCACCCGCAGGCTTGGGTTCGATGAGTTCGAGGAGAACTGGCTGCAGATGTGCCGCCAGCCTCGGCTGCAGCGCAAGCGCAAGGGGTTCAGACACTTCCCAAACATCCTCGCCTACGTCGCCATCGGGATGGAGGCAATGCTGGTCGAAACCGGCCCGCGAATGAAGTTTCTTTCCGCACTGCTGCTTGATGAAGTCGACTACCGAGGCCGGTGGGCTTACTTCAGAGAGCATTGGAAATCCGAACTCGAGATGCTTGAGCAACCGGCGACACCGCTCGAGGCATGGCCAGCTTGGCTGCGCTCACAGTCCATCTTGCCGCCACCTCCCCCAGCCTGACGCCAGCGCCCTATGCCCGACAACCTGACCGGCCTTGCGACCCTGGCGGAACTGAACGAAGCGATTGGCTCCCGTAGCCTGTTGGCCGCGCCACGAACTCAGGTAGCCGTCTACATGGACATCGGAAGTCTCGTCCATGTCACCGCTGTCCTTGGGCACCATCAGAGCGATGAAATCTTGCAGCGAATGGCGAGACTTCTGTGCATCTACTTTCCTCAAATGGAAGCGGGACGCGTAGGTGGAGACGAGTTCATCTTGCTGGCTCCTGACAGGGCGGCCGCAGAAGCCGCCGCGGACAGGCTTCAGGAGCTTACCGACCGCGAATTTGAGCCCCAGCGCGTAGCGGTGCGTGCGAACGCCAAGGCCAAGCAAGTAGTAGCCCCACCAGAACGACTCTTACAGCTAAGCATCGCGCTCTTTGAGGTCGCCACTGTCGACAACCTGAAAGAGCGACTGCGGCAAGTGAGCGGCGCTCTTCACTCCGCCCTTTGTGGGGCCAATGGCGGTGCCGCACGCATCGTTGCCCCCATAGCCACGTAGACTGACCACGCAGAGGACGGTGCTGTCCATCGGCCTCCGCCTTCCATCCTCCGATTGCGTCGCTGTTCAGCGCTTGCGCGGTAAAGACTTGGCCATTTTGGGGGGCGCGGAAACAGTCGCTTGACCAGCCCCCATAGCAGGAGTCGACTGCGGCGCGGGCGGCATGCGCCTGTCAAATCGGCTCTGCATGCCTGCGACGTAGCTCTGCTTGGGAACGCCACCGCCGTTCTTGCTGGAGACGGCACCCATCATGCGCGCGACGTCTTCTTGCGTCGGTGGCGTCCCCCTGAGTTCACCTGTACGCGGCGCCGGAGCTGCAGTGGTGATGGCCGTGATGCCCAGCCTGACAGGTGGCGTAGGGGCTGACGCCTTATGACTGACTTCCCGTCTCGGGTGCGACGCTGTCGTCAAAGTGCCCTTAGTGTCCTTCGACTCCTGAGGCCGGCTGGATGGAGCAGGTTGAGGACGACGGGGCTGCGGTTGATGATTCGAATGCTTGCTGTGAACGGACATCGCCATTTCCTGGTTGGGTAGGTGTGGCCACTGTTCCCAAGTCGAGCGGTACTGTTCATCCGATTTCTTCCACTTTTTTCATCACACAATCTCCGTCCGCGACATGGCTAGCGCCACTGCATCTGCTGGCCCGCATCAAGGCACTCCCTGGCTTAACGCGGTATCTGAGATGCCTTCAGAAGGTCTTGAAGGCTTCGCGTCAATGCCGGCACTTGGTATTTTCCGGCAACGGATTAAACTTCAGCTCCTGCTCCCCTTCAATTGCATATGTCAAAACTCTCCGCACTCAAGAAGCAAATCGCCGCACTTCAGGCCCAAGCCGAACGCATCACGAAGGCTGAAATGTCGTCGGCGATTGCGAAGGTCAAGGACATCATGGCCGAGTTCAACCTGACCATCGAGCATCTGACTTCGGCCGTCACTGGCAAGCCTGCGGCCAAGAAGACGAAAGCGAAGGCGGCTTCGGTAGCGAAGTACGCAGACCCGCAGACCGGCAAGACGTGGTCAGGTTTTGGACGTGCGCCGGGCTGGATTGCGGGTGCGAAGAGTCGCGATGCGTTCCTCGTCGACAAGAGCGGCATCAAGGCTGCTGAGCCCTCGGTGAAAGCACCGGGTGCATCCAAGAAGGCCACGGTCAAGGTCGCAAGGGCCGCCAAGGTTGCCAAGAAGGCGGTGAAGCCTGCCGGCAAGCGCTTGAAGGAAGAGGCTACGGCCGCTGCCGCCAAGGCGGCCGGAAAAGCAGCGGCGACCAAGGACGTCGCGGTGAAGAAGGTAGTAACAAAGAGGGTCGCCAAGCCGAAGGCAGCCGCAAAGAAGTCAGCAGTTCGGAAGGCGCGGGCGGCTACTGCAGCCACCGCACCGGCAGAGTCAACGGCCACCGCCGCATAACATTCAATGCCATTCGCAGCTCAGTGGAAGTCTCTCGACGTCGTCGAGAGCTCCCCCGAGCAGCGGCGACAAGTCCTGCAGCTGACCAGCAATCAGGCTCATGACATTGCCCTCGCGCTGCCAGACACCATAGACGGCCATCAGCCGCGAGCGCAGCCTTCAAAATTTGCTGACTGAGTGCAGGTGGGCAGTTCTTGGGTGCTTATGAGTGACACCCCTCCCTCAGGAGACCAGGCATGCAAGAGATTCGTGTCGCTTGGAAGTTCGGCCTTCACGAAGACCCGGCTGGTCAGCCGCTTGCCGGTGGCGTTTGGTTCCCGGATACACCGGAGAACCGGCGTGACCTCGAAATCGTCGCCGAGGCAGGAAACTTCGCATGTGGCGAAGGTACGCACTGGCTGGAAGAACGCGAGGCGTAGAAGCGCGCAAACGGTTGGCGACCACTCCTCGTAGAGTCTGGCGCCAGCTCAAGGACAATCAGCCCAAGGCGGCCAAGCGTTTGGCAAGGCAAGCTTCCCGTTGCAGCCACGAACGATTCGCGCAGCACGTCAGGCCACGGCGCCCCGCCGTTTTCCGGGCTTGCCAGCTCAGCGAATGCCAGAATGGCTTGTCAACAATGAACCAGGCCCTGATGCCGGATGGTTTCTAAGGGGGAGACATGCCGGGAAAACTCGAAAGCGACAGTGCGCTGAAGGCGCAATTGGATGCCGTCCAAGCTGGCGCAGCGGCCACCAAGGGAGCCCAAGATTGGTACGCGAGGCTCTCCGCCTTCCTGGCTGAGGTGAAGGCGGCCATCCCGGCCAAGCTCCAAGACGCGGACTTCCTGAAGAAGCTTTGGGACGACAACCCAGTCGCCGGGCTCGGCATGGGTTCGGTGAAGATGGCGCCCGCCCTCGAGGACAAACCCTTCTGCGACTGGTTTGCCATCGAAGCAGTGAAACCCCTCCCTGCCGACCCAGCAGCCATCGAGGCCCACCTGACGGACTTCTACAACGCTTTGCGCGACCGGACAAAGGCGCTTTGTGGCCGCACGCCTCGCCTGAAGCTCAATCGCGTGCTCTGTTCGCTCTACCCCGACCACTTCACGACGGTTGCGGACCCGGGAAAGCTGCTCTACCTGCACAAGGAGATGGGCGGCGGAGCGAATGACCACCCCGTGCGAGCGCACAAGGCTATCCGCAAGCGGATTGATGAGGTGCTTGGCTCGGTGGGCGGAGACTCTCTCGACTTGGTGAAACGGATTTGTCTGCCGTGGATGGTCTACGAACGCATCTCCGACGACGGCACGGAAGCGACCGCAGACCCAGCTGATGCAACTTCGGCGCTCAAGCCGCTCCCGGCGACCTTGAGGCGCAAAGGATTGACCTCCATGAAGGGAGGTTTCCAAACCTTGCTGGGCTTCCTTCCGGAGCTCAACGAAGGTGTCTCCAGGGAAGAGTTCGCAGACCTCATCAAGCAGGCCAATCCCGAGCTCGCCGCAAACAGCCTGGTCACGAGCATCAACGTTGTCTCGCGCGAATTCGACCTGTGCAAGCGCGAGGGCGACACGTACCGCCTAAGTGCTCGAGGTATTAACCTGCTGGAGACCCAAGACCCAGACGAACTTGCCGACCACCTGCTCACAAAGGTTCTCGGGGTCGACCATGTGCTGAAGGCACTCGAAAAGGAACCCCAGGCAAAGGCCAGCCTGGTGACAATGCTCCAAGGCGTGCACCCGGGATGGACCTCGGACTTCGCCCCGACGTCCCTCCTGAACTGGCTGAACAGCCTCGGCCTCGTGGAGCTCGCCGATGTCGGCGGCCGGAAGGTCTTCCGCCTCACTGAACGAGGAAAGCGATGGGCCGAGCTCGTCACTTGGACGCCCCAGAGCCTGCCCAAGCCGGCAGAGACGGTCGCCGAAATCAAGGCGGAAGTGACGGAGCACGTCAAACTGCCATCCTTTTCCGAGCTGTCTAAGCGCCTGGCTGACCGAGTGGCTGGCAAGCTGGTCTTGGACCAATCCTTGGTTCAGCAGCTCCACGCGGGGCTCTGGTTCCACCCCGTACGTCACTTCGCGGTCCTGACGGGCATCTCCGGCTCCGGCAAGACGCAGTTGGCTCAGAACTACGCCTTGGCGCTGTGCGCCGGCGAGAACGAGTACCAGGAACGAGTCAGGGTCATCCCAGTTCAGCCTGGCTGGTACGACCCCAGCCCGCTCCTGGGCTACGTCAACCCCATTCAAGAGTCGTCGTATCGAAGCGCGCCGTTTCTGGAGCTGCTGCTCCGCGCTGCCGCTGACCCCGAGCGGCCCTACGTCGCCATCCTCGACGAGATGAACCTATCCCATCCGGAGCAGTACTTGGCCCCGGTGCTGTCAGCGATGGAGACCCACGGGTGGCTGGACCTGCACCAGCTTGGAGAGGAAACCGTCCCTGTCCCGAGGCGAGTGAAGTACCCAGCCAACCTCGCAATCATTGGTACGCTGAACATGGACGAGACCACGCACGGCCTGTCCGACAAGGTGCTCGACCGCGCGTTTACGCTGGAGTTCTGGAACATCAGCGTGCAGGACTTCCCCGGCTGGGCTGCAACCCAGCTAGCGGTGCTGTTGAAGGAGAAAACGCAAGCCGTCCTCACCGCGCTCGTCGAAGCGCTCTCCCCAGTCCGCCTGCACTTTGGGTGGCGAACCATCGACGACGTACTGAGCTACCTAACATTTCAAGCCAGCCTGGCGCCGGATGACGCAACAGCACTTGACAACGTCATCTACGCCAAAGTCCTCCCAAAGCTGAGGGGCGAGACGTCCGTGAAGTTCCAGAAGGCGCTGCAGGACGCACACAAGGTTCTGGCGGACCACGGACTCACGAGGTGCTGCGCCAAGGTCAAGAGCATGCAAGACGACCTCGCCGCCACCGGTTCCGCACGCTTCTGGCGATAAGGCCCCTGCGATGCTCCGGATTCGCAAGGACGCGGCCTCTCCAACGGAAGCATGGACTGACCTCCCTCCCGAGGGGGTCGGGCGGGGTCTGCACGAGGACAACGATTACTTGCTGGAACTTGGCACCAAGACCGAGGCGCGCGTCTTCGTAGACGACGTCGAACTCACCAAAGATTCATTGGGGTTGTTCAGGTGGCGTCCGAGCTTTTACGCAGGCCGCGTGACCGTAGACGCAGTGGTGCCAGACACGCAGGGTACGCGCCATCAGTACTTCCTCGACGTGAGCCCCAGCCCAGCAAAGTCCGGTAAAGCCGAGTTTGATGAGATGGTGAACGACATCAGAGGGTTCGACCAGGCCCTCCTTGGCGGCACATCCTCAGCGTCAATGGAGTTTGGGCACAGCGGAGCTCCCGGCCGGTTCGGACTTGACATCCTTCTCTCGCGGCTGAGAACACACGGGCCAGCGTTTCTGAGCACCGTAGAGACGATTGCAAGTTCCCCACACCGGTCCCTCGCCGCGGAAGCAAGACTCCTTCCTCTGTCCCGCGTTCGCCGACTGCATCACTCATCACTGCTAGACCGCCGGTTGGCCGCGCTCGCCGTTGGGCTAGCTCCAGGTGCCGACTCCCTCGACTCCCTGCAGGTCAACAGCCAGACATCCACACCAACCTTTGACACGCCCGCAAATCGCGCCTTGCTCGCGCTCCTTCGGCGGTTCAGAGCTGCGGTCAACTCGATGCAGGACAACGTCAAGAGGCTGAAGTTGGGAAGCTCACCCGACGAGCAGTACCTTCGTATGGAGCGCCGCCTTGAGGACCTCCGCATGTTGGAGGCGCGAGCGCACAAGTTGCTCTTAGGCTCCCTATTTTCGGAGGTCTCGCGCGCCGAGACGACCGCCGCCGGACTCACCCAGGTGGCGGCACAGCCGACGTACAGCCGGGCCTATCGCATCGGCTCCAGAGCGCTCTCCATCGACATCGACGGTGAGGACACCTCTGACCAACTGCACGTGGCGCCCTCCTGGGGAATCTATGAGACTTGGTGCTTCATCCAGGCAGTGGAAGCCGTCGCCAAGGTCACTCAAAAGCAAGGAACCGAAGCACGCTCGACGGCTGTTGCAGCGGAGCGATGCGTATCGTTCTCACTGGACTACGATTCCACGCTCGAAGTGCTATTCCAGGCCACGTTTCCCGCACTCGAGCCTTCGAAAAAGCGAATCGGGTGGAGCTTGTCCAGGGAGCGCCGCCCGGACATCGTTCTTGTACACAGGAGAGAGGGCCGTAGCAGGGCATTTGTGCTCGATGCCAAATGGCGAAGCGGCCGCGAGAACGTGTTGGACGCCATGCAGTCGGCGCACATCTATCACGACGCTCTGCGTATCGACGGAGGCGCGCCGATGTTCGCGTTGCTTTTACTGCCTGGCGCTAGCGCTGTGCGCGAGTTGGAAGAAGCCGAGTTTGTTCGAGCGAATGCCGTCGGAACCATCAGCGATGTCCGCGTCAACGGCCGCGGCACGGCTGCTCTTTCGGAGCAGTTGCGGAATTGGCTTTCGCATCACCGGTAGGAAACGGGCCCGCGAGATGCTCTGCTCAACGGGTGCACACGCGCGAGATTCTCAAATCTACGCTGCCATCAGCTCACGCTGCCTGACTTGCTTCACAACTCCGTCCAACAATTCAACAAAGAGTTGAGTAGGAGCATCACGCTCGAGCAGTAGCGCCTGCGATGTCTCCAGTTGGTTCTTCGTTTCGGTCTGGGCCGCCTCGAGCACCCCCCGCACCCAACTCGACTTCGCCACTACTTCACTCTTGCGCAAATCCAGCGTCTCATCGCTATTCCACATGGACTTGAAGCGCGCGAGGTCAACGCCCGCCTGAGCCTCCACCAACGATTGAAGGGCCTTGAACTCGTCTAGTCCCTGCTTGATGCTCTCACACCTCGCCGCTTTCAGAACTTGCTCTCCCGGATAGAGGCTCAAAACGTACCAAGCCAGAGCCCGCGTCCTCAAACAAGTCTGCAGGTCTTCGACGGTCTGCCCCAGTTCCCGGTACTTCGTGACGCTGCTCTTGTGAAGGCTCTCGGTTCCAAACGTGTCGTCGTCTCTAGGTGCCATCTGAGCAAGGCGCCGAACGTCATCCACGAGATGCGACTGCACCTTCAACAACTCTCGCTCACAAGACTCGAGCTCGCCACGAATGGCAGGAGTTAGCTCGCCTTGCGCAAGCGCTTCATAGCCCTGCTGGAGGTATTGGTAGGTGCCGAGAATGACGGCACGTCGCCCGCCCTCGAGGAACGCACTGATGCCGTTCACGGCATCTTTGATTTCACCGAGCTTCTGGCTGATGTCCGCCAAGTGCTTCTGCGCGACGATGACGGACGCCAATTGCCACACAGCGGCCGCGTTGACCAGATTGGTCAGGTCCTTGACCTCAAAGAGCCGGGCGTGTTCCTTGATGCCATCAGCGCCCATCGCCATCCCACGAAATCCATTCCCGTCCGCTGCGCGAATGAGCTTGCCATCAATGACAACCTCCATCAGCTGGCGGCCCCTATGAGCCTCGGCGACCAGCACAGACGGCGCAGCTTGCATCAACGCCGAAATCCGACTTGCAACGCCGAGCGAAGGCTCAACCGCTGGCGCCTGGGAAGCCGACGTCAATTCAGTCAGCGGGAGCGCTCGCAAAGTGACTGCGGGGTTGGCAAGGTCAGACCCGAAGTGGATTGCTGCAGGCTGCGGAGCCCGCTCTTCGCGCACAGCCACAACGACGCTGCGGGGCGAAGATATCTTCTCAGCCTCCTCGGTCTTCTTGTCTTGACTCGCTACACGTTGCCTACGGGCATAAATCACGAGCGCAATGAGCGCGCCAATTCCGAGAACAAGCAGCGTGACAGTTGCAGAATTCATGTGCCTCCCTGATAGATTGCCTAGTATCTCGCTGGAACCTGCAGTCAGAGGATTTCCGGGCGAGCTATGTGAACGAGTTTCTATTTAGTATCGATTTTCGCGATAGCCGCCGCTGCAGACAGCCGTTTCGCAAGAGTGGGGGCTTCTCTACTGTGCTTGACTGCGTTTTCCTAGCCAGGCCATGAAGGTACCCGAGATGACGCCAAGCAGCATGATGACCGGCATTCCTAAGAAAGAGAGGCCAATCGCGAGGGCTTCATCTTCGAGCATTCCCACATTTCTACCGCCCTTCGTCGCACCAAGCAGCACCCCAAGTATCCGTAGAACAATGTAGCCGCCAACGGAGAGGACGAAGTTCAACTTGAACAGGAACTTGAAGAGCTTTGGCGACACGGCCCAGAATATCGCGAGGGCCACGAGAGCGACGATGAATTGCACTGCTTCTCCCGGATTTAGGGCTCAAGATGACCGAACGCCGTGACCGCTCGCTCGGGGTGCCCTGAAATCTGCACCATGCTCGAGAGCGGAATCTCGGGGCCGCGCGCAATCTTGATAGAGCAGCTTGCTGTCGGCTGGTTGTCGTAGGTCTTGACGATTTTCTGCACGCTTTCCACGAAGCTGTGGTCGGACTGCCTCAAAGTCTCTGTCTCGGGGTTGCGCAGCCAAGCCTTGTAGAAGAACTTGGCAAGGCAAAGGTCCTGACCGAGCCCCCGAGAGCCTGTCGCGAACGAGCGCGCCAGTGCCCACTCTGACTTGGCAGACTGGTCCTGCCCCAGCAATACGGCCCGAACCTCGTGCTGTGTGAACGGCTGGATAGGCTTGACGCCAATCAGCAGCGATGGTGCGCTGCCCAGAACTGCGGCATTCCAAGCGTGAACTGGCCATGCCAAGGCGTAGCCCGTAGCCACCTTGCTCGCTGCCAAAGTACCGCCGCCCGCAAGTAGCAGCGCCAGCATCAAGTTGCGGCCTCCCCGCGAGTGTTGACCTGCAGCGCGAGTCGGGCTGTAGTTCGCGGGAGAGCCTGCATTGCTAGCGGAGGCGGCCCTGGTAGCCTGCGCGCCCGCGCGCGTTGCGGCAGTCGGCGTCTTCACCGCAATCGCTGCGATTGGGCTGCTTCCTTCATCGACCCGACCGTTCGGTCTCGCAACGCTTGGTGGGTTGGGCAACGGCATGCCCGCCGCGGCTACTGCACGGGGCTGCGACTGGGCGGCTCTTTGCGTACTTCGTGCCGCTTCGGTGCGGTCGCGTTGCTCACGCAGTTGCTGTTCCCGAGCGTCGGCATCCTTGCGGTCGTAGTGCCGGCGCGTCTCAGCATCCTTACGGTCGTATTGCCGCTTAGTAAGTTCGTCGCGTCGGTCGTAATGAGCCTTCTGCTCCTGTCGGCGTTCGTCGGCTCTCCGCTGTTCATCGCGACGGCGCTCATCATCGCGGTGGCGTTCTTCCTCCCGCCGTTGGTCTTCCCGGCGTTGGCGGTCCTGCTCTTCGCGACGGCGCTGCTCCTCAGCTCGACGCCGCTCATCGTCGCGCTGCCTCTCGATTTCGCGACGGCGACGGTCATCCTCGTCGCGTCGACGACGTTCGTCGTCCTCTCGTCGGCGGCGGGCGTCTTCCTCTGCGCGCCGGCGGTAGTCGTCGTCACCGTAGCCCATGGGGCTGCTCCGATTGTTCTGGTTTAGGGGGCCGTGGGTCACATGCCCGCATTCGCTCCAATTTCGGCAAATCCGAGCGAGGCTTGAGGCAAACGAGGCGACTTCGAGTGAGGCTCTGCTCAGCAGTCGAGCGACAGGGAGACCCTCGGATGCGCCCGGAGACGCAAAACGGCGTTCCCGAGGACTCCGCCCCGCAAAAGCAAGGAAAACTGACCTTTCCGCGCGCGGCGTCTCATGGCGAACTCGGGGAGACTCGTCGGATGAAGGCGCTCGAGACCAACCTAGCCCAAAGCGGCGTGACCACCGTTCCAAAGACGTTGCGCACGGCGCTTGGTGCGCTGGGCGGCGGGCGCCTTACCTGGACTTTGACCGCCGAGGGAGTATTGGAGGTGAGGCTGAAGCACGCGTACCAAGCGCAGCGTCAGCCATCGAAACGTGCCGGGTAGGCGTTCAAGTAGTAGATGGCCGGCAACTGTTCTGGCTCCGCGTCGGCGCCACCAAGCTTCGATGTAAAGCCGGGTGGTGCTTCAAAGCTAGGAGGCGGAGTGAACCAGGTCTCAGGGATTTGGGGACGCAACGGCGCCCGGGGATTGGGACGGACCCGCGGCGCACCGAACGACAAACTTTCTTCAAAACGATGTCGGAATTCGCCCGAGAATTTCGTTTCTATTCATCAGGCACGCTATCCTTGTTGCGGTAGTGGTGATTGCACCGAAGAGCCCGCAAGAGCGCCAACGGCTCCTGAGAGACACTCGAGGGAAGGTCGAGAGCGGAACGAAGCGCTTCGAGGGCCCCCCTCCATGGCAGCCGCTCCTGCTCTAAGCGGAGCTTGTTGCCCCAAGTCCCTGCACGAAGACCATGGAACAGTGCTCGTTCCTCTTCGGTCAGCTCCGTCACCCTGACGTCTGTAGCTTGGCTGGGCTCTTGAACGGCAAGCTCCTTGAACTCCAGCAGGGTCGGAATGTCCATCAAAGCCGACTTGATGCCCGGCAGAGTCGCCCTGGCGGTACTGAGGATGGCCAAACCGTGGGTGTCGATGTCGCCCCAGTAGACGGCGGCGACCCCAGCAAGCCATGGCAAGCTGCCAAGCGTCGAGACCGCATGTCCGAGTCCGACAAACGCAACCGTCCCCGTCATGTCTGGCAAAGCGACGCCCGACTCCCGGTTCTCCAGAACAATCAGCCGCGAAGGCCGAATATTCAAGTCCGCCAGCTCGCTCAGCGGCGCTTCGATGTCACGCAGGCCGCCCACTTGGGCACGGAGCTCTTCACAGAGCAAGCGCAGTCTCGCCCGATGGGGCTGCCGGCGAAGACCCAGTGCGGCATAGAAGTCACCGACATCCGCGTCGCCGCGTAGAAGCCCCAGAAACTCCGTGACCATGCCAGTCCGTTTCTCGAGCCACTTTGTGTCGACACCAACGACGGGGAGCTGGCGAACATACATGCCCGACGCCGGGTTAGCCAGCGCCCACGCCAACACCGCCTGCAGCCGTTCAAAATCGACCTCGCTGTAGTCGGAAAGGACGTCGAAGAACTTGCCCAATCCAGACGACAGTTGCAGCAGCTGCGGCCAGCGGTCCCTCAACGCGGCGTAGCGCGCGCTTGCCCTTTCCCACCGACGCTCTTGCCCGCACCAAGCTGCAACTTCCGCAGGCGTCGCCAGCGACAGAGCCGCCGGCATTGTCTGAGTGCCGATGCGCGCCCACTTCCGCTCCTGGTAAGCAAGCGTTCCAACACCATTCCACATGCGCCAAGCATCCACCCAAATACGCACGCTTTCCAGTTCATCCGATACGTGCGCTTCGGTTGGAGTTCCGAGGGACACCGTCAGTGGCCATTCGCCGCTGCCATCCAGCCAGCCTCGGTGTTGGTTGTTGTAGCGGCGAATGAGCCAGTCTCGGACTTGCTCAGGCTGCAGCAGCTTCGGGGTCGTCGCCATGGTCGGTACTGCGCTTCAGGCGCTTGGTCTCGTGGTCGTAGTCGATGGGGATGATGAACGACGTCTTGCGGTCCTTGATGTGGACAAAACAGGCGCCGCCGATGAAGGGTTCCAGCGTCATGACGGACTTCAGCGGCGTTGCCACGACCATCTGGAAGCCGAAGTTCTTGAAGATGTTCATCGCCATCGTCGTGAACTCTGCATCCGCCTTATCGAACGCCTCGTCGAGAAAGACCGTCGAGAACCTTGGGAGCGCCCGGTCTTGGCCGCCCAGCTGATAGCGCAAGGCCGCAGCCAGGCAGGTGGCCGCCAGCTTCTGGCGTTGGCCACCCGACTTGCCCGCGCCGCTGCGGTAGACCTCTTGCTCGACACCGTCCTGGTCAAGTTCATGCGCGACGAACTCGATGTGCTGGCGGACATCAAGCACCAGTTGCTTCCAGTTCTTGTCAGCAGTCTCTTGGCTAGCCAGGCGCTTGACGAGGACACTGATGACTTCAAAACGCTGTTCAGCGGCGCTCGCATCGAAGCTCAACATGTTCGTGAGCGCCGCCCTCAGCTGCTGCTTGAACGCCGTCACCTCGGCCAGCAACTTATCCTGCGGCTCGATGAAAAGATGGGTTCCTTCGCCGAACGGCGCCGTCGCCAGGCTGTCGTTGACCAACGTCATGCGGTCGCGGATGGCCTTGCGCTCCGTATCCAGCTGGGTCGACAGACGAGTCAGGTTCTGCTCGCTTTGCTCGCGCAACAGCGTCAGGAACCGCTCCTCGTACTTCGGCAGCCCATCCCTTTCGAGCCGCTCCAACTTCGCAAAGAAGTCAGGTGCGCTGACCATCTTCGGGTCCAGCCCGCCGGCTTCTGCCTTGAACGTATTCACGAAATGTTCGAAGCGCCTCTCGATGGCGTGAACCAGTTCTTGGATGCGCCCACTGACCTCGCGTTCGTCCGCATTGATACCTCGGACAACCTGGGTCGTCGCGTTGTCGAGCGTGTCGAGCGTCAAGTCGGACAAGTACTTTGCGTAGCGTTCGGTCAGGCCAGACTGCTGAAGCGGGGTCATGGCGACCGTGAGGAGTTCGCCACGCAAGCCATCCATCAGGCGCTCGAACTCTCGCAGACGACCCGTGAGTGTTCGAACTTCGGCGTTGCACTCATTGGTGCGCCCCCGCGCGGCGTCGTAGACGATGGCTTGCTTCCTAATCGACTCGTCGAGCAAGGCCAGGTCCGGTCGCTCCTGCTTCTCCCGCTCGATGCGCTTCAGAAGAGAGTCCACCTGCCCGAGCGATGTCGCCACGTCGAGCTCGTCCCACTCGGTGTTGGAGATGAGCATGCACGCCTGGAACTGCAACCGCTGAGCTTCAGCTTGCGCATCGACCTCCGACTGCTGTTTCCGCAAGCGCTCGATTTCCTCGACCTGCTCAAAGGCGAGGTTGCGGAAGTACTCGAGCTTGGCCGCGTTATCGAAGCCCAGCACCCAGCGACTCTTGTCATCGACACGGGTGCGGTCGTTCTTTTCATGCCGCGTAACGCTGTGCTTGACCTGGCCTTCCCGGGTGATGGCGCGGGTAGCATTACGGAATGCATGCACCGCGTCAGCGCACTCGTAATCAAAGTGAGACTTGAGCTCTTCGCGCACCCATTCGGCCTGGGGTACCTGCGCGAACTCGAGCTTGCGGACGAGCGAGGCTGACCCGACACTGCGTGGGCCGGCCTGCTGCGCCATGGTGCGGTAGTAGACGAGCCGCTCGCCGATGTTGTTGTCGTTCAGGTAGGCCGCAACCTGGGAGTAGTAGCGGTCATCGACCAAAAGCGACTGGGCAAAGCCGTTCAGGACACGCTCGATGGCGCCCTTCCAAGCGCTGTCCTCGTTGCGCACCTCGATGAGCTCGCCGGCAAACGGCAGCTTCTCTTCGGCAATCCCCAGGCCTTGCGCGATGCGCTCACGAACAGCCAGCATTCGCGCAGGGATGTTGGAACGCTGCTTCTCTAAGGATTGAACTTCGATGCGCGTCTTCTTGAGCTCCTCCGCCAGCTCGTCGTAGCGCTTGCGAAGCAGGTACTTCTGCTCACCGAGGGCCTGGTCGCGCTCCTGAGCCTCAGCGACGAACACCCGAGCGACGTCACGGCGCTCTGTGAACCAAACCGCCTTGGTGGGCTCGGCCCACTTCATGCTATTGCAGGCCGCCGCAATGGCCGTACGCTTGAGAGAGCGCTTATCACGCAGTTCTTCGGCGACCTGAAGCTGCGCCTGCAGGTCTTCGAGCAGACTACCGCCTTTGTCTGCGCGTTGGTCTTGCAGAGACCGGAGTTCAGAGAACGCGGCGTCTTCGAGTCCTTTCAGGCGAATGGCCTCTTGCTTCTGCCCGTCGAGTTCGGTGGTGGTCTCCGCGGCCCTTTCCTCAAGCAAACGCTTGCGTTGGTGCTCCTTGTACTTGTCAACGCCACGAGAAAGTTCGTCCAGTTCGCTCTTACGGAGCTTGGCTGAGTCCAACTCGAATGAGGCCTCGAGCGCCGGCCGAAGGGTCTCAATCTGCCGACGAGCGTCAACCACTGCTCGATGGGCTTCATTGAGTTCGGCGAATTGGGCCACCAACTTATCTGCGAGCACGAAAGTATCGGGCGCGTCGAGCATGAAGTCACGCATGAACTCATTGAGGTCGCCGAGGTTCTTCGCCCCTTGGGTCTTGTGCAGCAAGCGCAGCGCACGCTCGCTTTCAATGCCTAGCAGCCGTCGGAAGCGCTCCTGATACGCGCTGAACTCGTCTTTAACGAAGGCCTCGGGGAGGTCAAACTTGAATCGCCGGACGTCGAAGTCGTGGTCGGCGAAAAACTTCAGCTCGCGAAGGTCGAACTCTCGCTCGAGCACCAGGTAGACCTTCTTGACGTCATTGGTGCTCGTCGACTTGCCACGGACCCAGACAACCTGTGCGATGACGACGACCTTACCGGCGCAATCACGATAGGTCTCGGCGAGCGCCGACCACGTCGTGTCTGGTCGCAAGAACTGAACTGCGTGCTCGCCGCTCTCGGTCGTCTGATTGGCCCACGCGCCCCTCACGTAGGTGAGAACGCTTCGGTCTTTCACCCGACGCTCGCCCTCCCGAGCCGCAGCATTGAATGCAACGCCGCCCGGCGGTGTCATGAGCGACGCGTGAGCGTCCAAGATGGTGGACTTGCCGGAACCGGAAGGCCCGACGAAGAGGTAGCCCTCTTGCGCCACGTCGATGTTGACGTAGCCCGAGAACGTACCCCAGTTGAACAGCTGCATCTGACACAGCTTCATCTGGTCAGCGTCAGACGCTTCCATCCCATCTGAGCCAAAGAGGCTGACGACTTTGTCGGCTTCCATCACACGCTCTCCCGGTCAAGGTCGCCTGAGTCTGCGTCCAAGTCCGCGTCGGCATCTGCGTCCGCCGTCGCATCTCCATTGGCATCCGCACTTGCCTCGTTGGCGGCCTCGTCCTCGTTTGGCCTACCCAGAGCCGCGGCCGTGATGGCGCGGTAGGTGCCAGCCAGAGCTTCGATGTCCTCCGCAGGGAACAGGAGCTTCAAGGTGGGAGACACCTCGAAGCGTTCTTCGCCGCCGCGAATCTTGTGCAGCAGGTTGAGCTTCTTGGCCTTTTCCACCGCGTTGTCCATCTGCTTGTCGAACCGTGCGTGGTTGACATTGCGGTCACGCTCGTAGACCTTGAGGTGCTCAAACATCTGGGCCTTCGACACCACCGCACGCTCGCCTTGGGCGTCGGCCTGCGTCAGACGTTGCCGGATGAAAAGCACCAGCGCTGATTCCAGAAACGTGAGCGACGCTCGGCGAAGCAGGATGGGCGCGTCGAGCTCTTCGGTGTTGGCTTGGCGAGTGAACGCCACTGTCTGGTCGTAGTCCACGACCAGCTCGAGAAACAGGTTGTGAAGGTGCTGGCGCAGCAATGCCTCGTCTCGAAGAACCACTTGCCAAAGCTTGGACTGCCTGCGGCCATCGACGGACGGCCCCTGTAGCAATTGCACGAGGGTTCGCCGCGTTTCGACGTTCAGCGTACCTCTGTCACCCGGAAACAACTCGCTGCCGAGCACCGCGTCATTGACGGTCAAGGGCGCATCGTCACCATCGGTTGTCGTCGAGCCCGAGTGGCCTGCGTCGTCGGTATCAGTCAGTGAACTCAAGCAGCTTCTCCCTGGTGAAGTAGATGGCCGGAATGCGAGCAGCACGGTCTATGCCGTCCTTGCCCGTCCAGCGCACGTGTTGGGTGGACTGGGTGACCTCCGCATGTTTGGCACCCAGCGCCACGTAGCCGACGACCGACCCGAACCCTTGCTCCGCCGGAAACCGCTCGAGGATGTCAGCAACGGTTACCTGCGAGACCTCGAGCAGCATGGCCTTGACGTGTTCACGCAGCGTGCGAAAGTCAATCTCGGAGTGCCGAACCAGTTCCTCGACGGCGTCGATAGTGAGTTCCGACTCCTCGGCTTCGTTCATGCTCGAGTCCGGAACCCGCATGGATGGGTCGTACAGACTCCACTGAGAAGCCGAGCGGATGCGGCTGCTGGTCAAGCTCAGCGAGAAATCAATCGTCTCGTTGGGGCGGATGGCGTCGCGAGCAACCAGCGCCGCAAGCTGGGTCTGCTTGAGGAGCGAGTGCAGCCGGCGCTGCTCCTGGAATTCGCGGCTTTGGACGAAGCTCTTCAAGCTGCGAGCGAACTGCTGGAGCACCTCGTGTACCTCGCCGCCCTCATCCATCAGCACTGCGGTCATAGACTGCAGGAACTTGCGCTCGCGCGCCTCGAGCTGGCGAGCAAAGCCTCGGGCAGCAATGGCGTCCAGGGCCTCCGTCAAGGCGTAGGACTGCTCGCCATCCGTCAGGAGGCGCCAGAACGCGGTAAACGTCCGTCCAGGGTCGCTTTCAGCGATGAGGTCAACGCCGGCAAACAGGTGTTCGAGCACGTCGCCTCGGCTGCCGTCGTTTTCCATGAGGCTCAGGCGCAGGTCGCGGTTGAGCCGGTCGAACGCGTCGCGCACGTTGCGGAAGTCGCTCGCGAGCTCCTGCGCGAGCCCGATGACTTCCCGGGCGCGCTCAACGGCCCGGTCATCCGCGAGCGTACGGATGCCGCCGCGCTCCACTGCGACAATCTCTTGGTCAATGCGGTCCCGCTCCGCCCGCAGGCTGGCCAAGCGCGTCTTCGGGTTGGCGTCAGTTTCTTCTGCCAGACGGATGACCTGCTGCATCACACTGGCCAAGCGGCTCTCAGTGGCCGCAGCGCGAGGCTTTTGAAGGCTGTTCACCCAGCGCAGAGCCGCGGCCGCATCGACGCTCAGCTCGAAGACCTCTTCCTGCGCACCCGCGGGGAAGCGTCGTACCAGCCAGCCTTCCGTCAACCAGTTGGCCAGGTAAGCCTGCGGGGTTTGCGCCATATCGTGGCCTCGCCCTCGCAAGATGTCCAGGTCGCGGGTCACGCGCTCCAAGGCAACGGACACCGGAATCGTCTTCTCCTCGTCCTCGAAGAGCGACTGCAGCATCGCCGTCACGAGCGGCCCATGGTCGATGGCCAAAAGCCTCCACACACGCCCTGCTCGCAGGGCGACGTAGCTCTCAGCAAGGCGGGCGGCTTTCACAGGACTTCCTCGGCGTGCGTAGGTCAAAAGGTAGGCAGTTTGCGGTTCCGGCTCATCACGACTAAAGACTATACGCGATTATTTTTTGTACGCATAGTGGTTAGACGCGTGTAATACTTCTCACCATGACGAAGAAGATGGCCACTCCCGCACGTGACTCCGCTCCGGAGACCCGTTCCGTGTCGCGGTGGGGCCAAGACCGACGACTTGAATTTATCGACTGGCGCCTTCGATGGGATGGGCGCATCAATCGGGTCGACCTGACAGCGTTTTTTGGTATTTCGGTACCCCAGGCCTCGCTCGACATTGCCAAGTACCTCGAGCTGGCGCCTGACAACGCCATCTACGACCGCAGCGGGCGCGTCTATCTGGCTGCTCCAAGCTTTCGGCCGCACTACCCCAGCAACCAGCCTCAGCGCTACCTCAACGAGCTTCTGGCCCGAGAGGCTGGGGTTCTGCAGCCCGAGCTGAGCTTCCTAGGTTGGGCTCCTCCGACGGAGATTGCACCGAACCCAGGGCGGCAGGTCTCCTTCGAAGTTCTTGCGCCCTTGCTGCGCTCAATCAGCGCGCATTTGAGGGTCGCCGTCACTTACCAGTCAATGAGCTCTTTGACGCCGACACGGCGAGAGCTATCTCCCCATGCCTTCGGTTACGACGGCTTCAGGTGGCATGTGCGCGCGTACTGCCATGCGCGAGAGAAGTTCTTGGACTTCGTCATCGCTCGAATCCTGGCTATCGAAGTGATGGAGACCCCGGGCGAAGCCGCAGACGACGACGAAGCGTGGCACCGCAAGCTCGAACTCGTGCTGTCCCCCAACCCATCGATGGCGGAAGCTAGCCAAAGGGTCATCGAGCTTGACTACGGCATGACCAACGGTCACGTCATCATCGAATGTCGCCAAGCTCTATTGTTCTACGCGCTGAAGCGACTGGGGCTCCTCGACGGACAAGAAGCTCGCCCAGAAGTCCAACAAATTGTGCTTAAGAACAAGGCAGCGATAGCGCCATACCTGCCGAAATCAACCTCACCTCGATAGAAGTCGAGAGCGAAGGCCGGGCAGGCAGCTGCCCATGAAAGTCACCGAAAAGCAGCATCAGGGAGGAACATGAAATTCATCCACGCGGCGGACATTCACTTGGACAGCCCGCTCCACGGTCTGAGCGCCTATCCAGACGCACCCGCGGAGCAGCTTCGCAACGCGTCGCGCGAGGCGCTGAAGCAGCTGGTCGACAAGGCGGTCGAAGAGGAAGTCGACTTCCTCATCATCGCCGGCGACCTCTACGACGGTAACTGGCGGGACCACAACACTGGCATCTTCTTTAGCCAGCAGATGGGGCGCCTACGGAAGCATGGCATCCGTGTGTTCCTGCTCCATGGGAACCACGACGCCGAAAGCGAGATGACGAAGAAGCTCACGCTTCCAGACAACGTGAAGGTCTTCACGTCGCGCAAGCCTGAAGTCCACGTGCTCGATGACCTCAAGGTCGCAGTGCACGGGCAAAGCTTCAAGGACAAGGAGGTCAAAGACAACCTGGCGTCTCGCTACAACGACCCGGTTGCCGGCCACTACAACATCGGCGTCCTGCACACCGGCCTCGAAGGCGGCACTATTCACGCGCACTATGCGCCGTGTACGAAGGCGGAACTTCACGCAAAGGGCTACGACTACTGGGCGCTCGGTCACGTCCACGAGTTTGCCCATTGGCCAGAGCCGTCCACCATTGTCTTTCCGGGGAACCTGCAGGGCCGACACATTCGCGAGACGGGGCGCCGAGGCGCTGTTCTGGTTACCGTGGAGGCCGGCGAGACGAAGGTTGAGCGCCTGTACATCGACGTCCTTCGGTGGGAGGCACTCAAGGTGGATGCCAGCGGCTGCTCTTCAATCGCCGAACTGTCTCGCCAGGTCGGCTTGTCGCTTGAGCAACTGCTTGAAACCGATAGCCATGTCCCCCGCGCAGTTCGCGTGACGGTGGTCGGAGAGACGCCGGCACACGGATTGTTCTTCGGCAGCGCCAAGGAGCTTCGCGCCGAGGTACTGAACCAAATCGGCATCATCGGCAACGACAGGCTCTGGTTGGAGAAGGTCAAGGTCGCCACCTCGCCGCTCGCGAAGCAGCAGCGCCAGAACGAGAACATGGAGGCGTTGGCTGAGCTCCAAGAAATCCTTGTCTCTGCGGCTTCAGACCAGGACTTCCTGGCGCAACTTGAAAAGGGATTGCAGCCCTTCGTCGGAAAAGTTTCCTCCGACGTCAAGGAAGAGACTCCACTCCTCGCCAAGGCACGTGCTGGCGACTTTGCCGCACTCATCCAGCATGCCGGTCCCGCCCTGATGGCGCGTCTGGCCCAGGGAGACTGAGCCATGCGCATCAAGCAGCTTGAGCTTCTGAAATACGGAAAGTTTAGCGGTCAGCCAATTGACCTTCCCGCCGCTGAGACCGACTTCCACGTCATCGTGGGGCCAAATGAGGCCGGGAAATCAACGGTCCGCAGCGCAGTGGTGGAGCTGCTCTTCGGTATGCCGCTGCGTACGCCACTGTCCTTCCTCCACGATGTCGCAGAGCTGAGACTCGGCGGCGTCGTGGAGCACAACGGGGCGCAGACGGTCTTCCACCGCGCGCGGGGGCGCTCTCAGCTGCGTACGCCCGACGACGAGAAGCTGTCAGACGACCTCTTGGCCGAGGCCGTGGACGGCATCAGCAAGGAGTTTTATGAGCAAATGTTCAGCCTCGACCACGAACGACTCGTCGAGGGTGGACGGAGCATCCTTAACGCCTCAGACCGTATCGGCCAAGTACTGTTCGAGTCCGCCGCTGGCGTCGGCAGCCTTGGCCCGATGCGAGAGCAGCTGGAGGAACTGACCGGCACGCTGTGGGCTCCGCGCGGAAGCAAGAGCGAATATGCCCAAGCCGAGGCGCGGCTCACACAAGCCTCTACGGAACTGAAGGGCGCCCTGGTGCGCACCAAGGTCTGGGTTGAAGCGCGGGACGCTCTCCAGACCGTTGAAGACGAGATTGCTGCGGTCAAGACCGAGCAACAGCTCCTGGAGACGCTTCAGTCCAAACTCGAGCGAGTGCGGCGCCTGGCGCCACACCTGCAAGAGCTGACGACACGCCAAGCCGAACTCGATGCGCTCGGCGAGGTCACCGAACTGCCGGCGAGCGCCTACGATGACCTCGTCCAAGCTCGCGCTGACATCGCAGCAGCTTTGAAGGTTGCCGAAGAGAGGGCGTCCGACCTTGAGGCGAGGGAAGCCGCACGCTCTGCGCTCACGACTGACGATGCCATTCTCGGCCTCGCAAGCGAGGTAGAGGAGCTTGACCGAATGCGTGGCGCCTGCGTCCATCACCCAAGGGATTTGCCCATGCGCAAGGCCGAGAGGGACCGCCTCCTCACGGCTGCCTTCGATGCAGCATCTCAGCTCGGTTGGCCCACGGACGTCGAAGCTCTGCAAGCGGCGCTGCCCAAGACCTTGTCTCTTAAGACGGTCACCAATCTGCTTCGCAGCCACGGCGCACTCGAGCAGGCCGTCAGCAGCGGCACCGAGGCATTGGAAGAGAAGAAGCGCGACATCGAGAGGCTCAAAACTCAGCTGGCAGGCTCGACTCAGACGGTTGTTCCCGCAGCGCTCAGGCATGCATTGTCGGAAGCCCAAGGTCTCAAGGGAAACCGCAATCGCGAGAGCGGGCTGGCGCGAAGTGTTGCCACCGCCGAGCGGAAGCTTGAGGAAGCGCTGGACGCGCTCGGACAGTGGACCAGGCCCATCAAAGAGCTACGAGCGCTCACCTTGCCCTCCGCCGCGCGGGTCATGGCGATTCTGCGGGAAAGGTCGGAACGGACAAGTGCAGTCTCCAACGCTGAGGATGCTCTGGCGCAAGCCCAAGCGGACGCAGAAGACTTCGAGCTGAAGGTAAAGCAGTTCGTTGGCGGCACGAAAATCGTAACGACCGCTGAGGTCATGGCCGAGCGCGGTCGTCGAGACCAAGCGTGGGGGGACATCAAGGATGGCTCCATCTCGCTTGAGCAGGGCGCGCCCATCGTAGACGGCACCATTCGCCTGTCCGACGAACTCGTGGACGCGCGGCTTGACACGACGCAAGCGGCCGCGAACCTCCAAGCTTTGAGAAATCAGCTGGAAGGCGCTCAAGCCGACGTGACACGAAAGCGGAGCACGCTCGACGACCGCAAGAAGGAGCATGACGCGGTCGAAGCGGGCTGGCAGCAGCTCGCGGTGTCGGCGGGCATTCCCGACATGCCCCTTGATGACATGGCTGCTTGGCTCGTGAAGCGTCAGGAGGCACTCGATGCAAAGGATGCCCTGGAGCGTCACCAAAACGACCTGGCAGACCTTAGGCAGGCCAGCTCAGAAGCAATCGCCCAACTCTTGACGGCCCTGAAAGGTGCCCTCGTGGTCCCCGCGGCTGAGGACCTGCAATCCCTCATCGCCGACGCCGAGTCGTTTGTTGCCGAAGCTGAGCGGCGCAACGTGACGAAAGAAGGCCTGGAGAAACAGCAGTTGCTGGCGGAGAGCGCTCAGACGACGGCTCAAGCCAAGTTAGACCGTGCAACCGCAGCCTATGACGAGTGGAAGTCGCAGTGGGACACCGCACTTCGCGAGGCGAATCTGACCAGCAGCACCACGACTCTCGCGGAGGTCGAAGCCTCGGTTGACCTTGCCACCAGCATCGCCCAGCATTTAGCAGGAGCGGAGGACTTGCAAGTCAAGCGAATCGACGCCATGGAGGACGACCTCAAGGCGCTCGAAAGCTCTGCCCGGAGCCTGGCCACAGCGCTGGCTCCTGGCCTACTGGCGTTGGAGGACTGGCCCGAGGTCGCAAAGCAACTGATGCAGCGTCTGGCAGCCGCCCGGGAGGATGCGAAGGCAGTCGAACGGGCTGACGAAGCGCGGCGTACTGCCAAGTCCAAGAAGAAGGACGCCGATACGAGCGTGGCGGCGGCCGAAGCCCGCATCCGCCCTCTTCTGCTGTCCGCCGGCTCAGAGTCAATTGACGACGCTCTACCCATCGCCCAGCGCTCGGATAAGCGTCGGTCATTGATGGAAGCACTTGAGAAGGCCCGCGCCGTCCTCATTCGCGATGGGGATGGCCTGAGCCATGAAGTGCTCGCCGCGGAAGTCGCCGAGTTCAACCCGGCCGAGGTTCCTGGTCTCCACGAAGAGGCCAAGCGCGAGCTGGCATCTGCTAACGACAAGCGCGGACAAGCAATGCAGGCCCAAGTCACGGCCAAGCAGACCTTCGACGCCATCAACGGCAGCGCCAACGCCGCGGTCGCCGAAGCCATGCGCCAGGAGGCCTTGGCGACAATGGGAGAGGTCGCTGAGCAGTATCTGGAGGCAGCGACCGCAGCTCGGCTGCTCAAATGGGCAACGGACAGGTATCGCGACCAGAAGCAAGGCCCCATGCTCAAGCGTGCTGGCGAAATCTTTTCTGGGCTGACGCTAGGCGACTTTTCGAAGCTGGGCGTGAATACCGAAGCGAACCCGCCTGCCCTCTACGCTAGACGCAACACCGGTGCGTCGGTTGAGGTCAGTGGCCTCAGCGAAGGCACGCGAGACCAGTTGTTCCTCTCGCTACGCATCGCTGCCCTAGAGCTTCAACTGAAGCACAAGAAGCCCCTCCCCTTCATCGCGGATGACCTGTTCATCAACTTCGACGACGCACGGTCAAGAGCTGGCCTTGAGGCGCTGCGCGACCTCTCTCGCTTGACACAGGTGGTGTTCTTGACCCACCACGACCACCTGCTCCCGCTCGTGGCCGAGGTCTTTGGTCCAAGCGCCAATGTCGTGCGGCTAGAGCGAGAGGTCGTTGCGGTCTAGAAAGAAGGAACTCGTTTTGGGGGAACCTCGTCGAATCCGCTAAACACGCGCACCGCTGTAGACTGACGACGGGCACGGCGACGCGCCCCCTGCTTTTCCTCCCTAAGCAGGCCTCGTCGTTGATGACAGCAACGAGGTTCCACCCCGGCCAGCGGCCGGGGTCTTCTTTGTGCGCACGAACATGGAATCAAATCTTGCCCCAGTGACGCGGGAAGAGCTGTACGAACAGGTGTGGCGAGAGCCCATGCTGAAGCTCGCTGAACGCTACAAGGTCTCATCGAGCTACTTGGCAAGGGTCTGCATTGAGCTACGGGTTCCGCGCCCGGAACGCGGTCACTGGGCCAAGTTGGAATACGGCAAGGCGTCTCCCAAGCCTGACTTGCCTCCGGCCAGACCGGGCGACCTCACTGAATGGCGCGCTGGGTTGCCGCTAACCACGACCGAGCGCACCTCGGTAGCTCGCAAACGACGCGCGTCCCGGGTGACCCCCATGCCGACAGCGCCTATCACGACACCGGCCAAGCCCCAGCGGCACGAGCTGGTAGTCGACGTCAAGCAGCACTTTTTGAAGACGCGCAGGCCCGACGATACCGGGCACCTCCGCCCGTTTAAACGCCATCTAGTCGATGTCGTCGTGTCCGAGGCCCTTCTCGACTCCGCGCTTGACGCGGCGGACGCGCTCTTCGGAGCACTGACGAAGGCGGGCCACCGCGTCGTGCTCGCACCCGGTGCGTCGCAATCCCGCAGGGACCTCGATGTGCGGGAGGTTCCGCGCAAGCAAGGCTACCTTCACCACGTATGGTCTCCCGACCAGGCCACAACGGTCTTCATCGGCGACGCGCTCATCGGGCTGACACTCTTTGAGACGACGGAGTTTGTCGAGATGGTGAGCCTCGGGAACAGCAAGTACATCGCTGTACGCGACATGTCGACGGAGCAGCTGCGCCGTTTTGCGGACCCGCGCTACTGGCGGACCACTCGCGAGCTCCCGACCGGGCGCCTTGGGCTGCTGGCATATTCAAAGGCTTGGCGTGCGCCTTGGACGCAGCGATGGTCAGAGCGCAAGCCAGGCCAGTTCGCCTCGTTAGTCCCCGAGGTCGTTAAGACTCTAAGGTCGGTTGCGCCCGACATAGCGCAACGCACCGAGGAGGCGAACCGTAAGGCGGAAGAGAAGCGTCTCGAGTGGGAAAGGCAGCGCGAGCTAGAGCGTCAAGAGGCTGAGCGCGCACGCAGGGCGAAGGCACGGCAGGACGCGCAACAAGACCTGCTCGCTGCCATCGCGTCCTGGGAACAGACCCGAAGCATCCAGGCCTACCTTTACGCGGCGCGGGCCGAAATCGAGCGTTTGCCGGAAGGCGAACAAGAACACATGCGTTCACGCCTTGCCGAGGCGTGGGAGCTCATCGGAGAAGTCGACGCGCTGGACAAACTGAAGCTCTGGAAGGCGCCACAAGAGCGGTAATGGTCAGCGGGTTCAGTCCTTCACGAATGGGCGGAACTGCGAGAGGCGCTCATGCTCATCTGTTTGCCACTCGTAAGATATGGGCTATGTCAAACGTTGAACGCTTCGAGGCGAAGGGCTCCCGCGGCGAAGCCATCATCATCGTCCGGGAGGTATTTCACATGCCTATGCCAGCGACCGAGGGCAGCCAGCTGATGGAAACGCGCTCCGCAGCTACTCCCTCCTCGGGCCATAGCGAGTGTGTTTGCGCGCAACCTCAACGATTCTCATGCTCAGCGCGCTTAGGACTGGAGCCAACGGCAACGAAAGTCCGCCGGTGACGATAGAGCCACTTCTTGGCAGCTGTTCGCGAAGCAACGTTATGAGAATCTGCTGACGGCGATGCATTGCTAGTCCTTTTGGCCAGCGCGGCGCGCTCGGCAAAGGCGGCCAGCGCCCACTCCTTGGCGAGCTGAGGGTTCCTATGAAGGCCTCGGTAGAGCGAAGCAACGCTATCACCCGTTAAAGAGGAAATCGTGCGGACGGGCAAGCCTTCTCTTAAGAGTTCGATGGCTCGCGTGTTCAACGCGCGTCCAAGACACTTCCGGGACGGGAGAGAGACCCAGGGCTCCAGTCGCACGCGCTGCGTGCCAACGAGAGGGCCGTTCTCGACAACGACAGGAGTCTGACTCAGTATGCAGCTCATCCCGTCGACGGTCTTTGAAATCGCCTCTTTCCACGAATGAACGTCTTCGAAGAGAAACCCAATGAGCAGCAGATGCTGCAGCGGTGAACGGATTGCAACCTTTCCATCCGCATACAGCGACGGCAGCCAGGCAGGCACGTCTCTACCCGAGCAGCAACTGAGCGCGCCATGCGTACCCCAGCGTTGACCAAGCCGTTTGTAGAGCTCATTCCTCTCTACCCTTCCACCAAAATTCGCAAGACCGATTTCCGCGAGCCGAGTCCGGTAAGTTTGAGCCAGCAGTTCTCGGCTGAGAGGAAGTGGGGCGGCAGCCTGCAGGTCACAAACGAGCTTTGAGAGTCGATAAGCTGCGCTGGTTATCGATGCGTCGGCGGAAGTAATGACCGATGGCTCGAGCTGCGGGGCGGCGGGCGGCGGGGCCAACAATGTGTGGGGCCCCAGCCGAAGGTTTGTGTTCGCCTTGGATGGCTTCAACTCACGACGATGGACAGGGCAAACGGTCACGTAGGGAAGCGCGAACTCATGCCGCCAGTAGGGCAGACCAAAGCCTGATATTTGAGCGCCAATGCATTCGCTGCAATGAAGGAGAGCGCGTGTCTCTCCTCCACCTCGCGCTAGCCCCAAAAGCATCCGCGCGTCGCGGTTGCTGCCGGTGGCAAGCTGATATTTGACCGCGAGCCAGGTCGCAGGTTCCAAAAACGGTCGATAAAGCGGCGCGAAGGTGAACTGGGAAACCATGTCTTCGGCGGAGTGGCTCCTAAAAGCGTCGACATGCCTCACCACCCAATCCAGACGACTCGGCAATCCCGGTGAAAGACGACGCCTGCCTTCTCCTGCTATCGCCTGCACAAACAATCGAGACGACGGCAAGCCGGTAGCAAAGAACCATCGGCCCAGGAACGACACCAGTGACTCGCCTGGAAGCACCGCGATGGGTATTGGCGAGCGCAGCTCTCGGAGCATGCTATGCGCTCGACAAGTTAGGAGGCAGCTCGCCGTATGCCAGGCGTGTGGCCAAAAGCTTCCTGGATTTCAACATCGGGTAGACATCGCCGTCTCCGAACAGCGCCTTAGACAAACCGCATTGGTGGCGAATCTCCTCTACTGAGATGTCGTGATGCGGAAACTCCGACACTGTCTCGCCAGAGCCGCTTCCGGGTGTCAACGGGCGGGTCGCTCCCTGCTTGTCACTACTGTCTCTCTTGCTCTCCGCGCCCATTCGCTGCTGCCTGTCTTGCAGTGCCTTGATGGCGTCGTTCGACATGAGGTCATCGAACAGTTGAATCCGGTCAGGGCTATTGCTTCTCAATGCATCCAATGCTCCTTTTATGGGTTTTAGCTCAACATTCCGGTAGTGGAGCAGCACCTCGTCACTGACGAACTCCTTTTCTCGGTAAATGGTCTCTACCGTACAGCGGTGAACAAGGTTCGGCAAGAGGAAGTGGAGGCCCTGATAAATTTCTCTTACCGACTTACGAAATTCATCGGTCAAGGGCCGCTTACTGAGTCCGGGAAGGTGAGAAAGGTAATAGTCCTCTATGGAGTGCGTCACCGCGCTCCCCTTGGGATACAGCTCGAAGTCAATCGAGCCATTGCTGCCGAGACGCCGACCATTCCGGAGCGTTCCAGTCAGGACGTCCATCGCCGCATAGGTGCCCACGCAAACGAGAGGAACCTTGAGGAAGTTCATGAGCGAGACAAAGAAGTTGAGTGATTGCTCCGCCTCGGCGTTGGTCCTCGCTTTAAGGTGCTGGAGCTCGTCAAGAACCAACACCCCAATCCCGTGATTAAAAAGAATTAGCGCTACGTTGACCATTAAGACGTCGACTGAGTAAATGCTGCTCTGCCAGGTGTGAAAGAACCTCGTTCCGAGCCTGAAATCCAAGGCAAGCAAAATATTGAACAGGAGCGCCTTGAGCGTTCCGGTCGGAGGACACTGAACGTACAGGTGGATGACCTGAACATGATTCAGAGCCACTCCATTGAAAGACACGTGCTTGACGACATCGGGCAGCAGCGAAAGGATAAACTCCATTGCGAATGTCTTTCCCATTCCGCTAGCGCCCACAACGAAGATACTGGGAACGTTTGTTGATGGCGCCGCGAGCACGACCTTCTGAATATTCTCGACCGTGTTGGCTTGGAGGAAGTGAGTGACGCTGTTCCACTCGACGTCGAAGAGAGGATTTCTGTCGATGTATCCCAAGACAAGAGTCTCTAGAACGCGCCCATGCAGTCTGATTAGGCTGGGTGTCGGGTAGGGAATTTTGTAAAGGGACCGGCATGCAAGCGCAGCCAGCACGGGATTTGTTTGAAGTTGGCCGCCGCCCACCGACGCGAGGGGCAATGCATCCGTGCATCTCTTCGCGAACCCTCCCAGGTCAAGAACGTGCTGTCCAATCACTTGGATGAAGGGATGGTTCAATTCAGGGTCGTCGCTAAACTTGACGTAGCCTTCCGGAGGCACCCCATTGAGGGGTCGAATGTCAGGCAGACGCTGGCCTTGCTGCAACAGCTCAATTCTGGTCAATTTCTTCATCTTGACGTGCCTTGCTAGCTGGTTTCCTGCCGCTGCTTGAGCCACCGTGCAACTTGATTAGCTTGCTCGTCCGCAAACGTGTCTGCAGCTTTCATGGGAGCATCCTCTTGCTCGACGTCAGGCGAGGCAACTTCGCTCGGAAAGCGACGATGAGCATCTCTCTTGTTTTGCAGTTGCGCTTCAGCCCGTCTCACGGCATCGATACGGCCGCGGTTCTTAGTGATGTGCCCTTTTTTTGCCGAATCCGAAAGAGCCTTCCTGTCTTGCTTGGTCTGCGGTGCGGACTGATGCGACTGGCTGTTCACCCTACGGAGCCTCTCGCGCTTCGCTTGGGATGGCAAGGAGGCCATGTGGTCGTCGGCTTCCACGACCGTCATGTTGCCCAGCGCATCTTCCTGACCACCCTGAAGCACACACTTCACGAGGTCGCATTTCCCTCGTACCCAATAAACAAAGTTCGTTGTTCCTAGATGCTCGGCCACCTGCACTTGGGGCGTGGCGCCCCTGGCTCGCTTGCGTAGGAAGCCGTCGGCAACAAGTTCGACAGATGTGTAGTAACGGCCCTTGATGTAGATTCCCTCGCCTGCGTGGACTGGATACCAGTCAGTGGGCAAGATGAGTTTTGGCAGCAAATCCTTCGACGGAATTGACCTTACGAGTTCAGGCGTCCGCGCCATGTCCCACTTGAATAGCTCGACTCGATTGACTGGAAGCCGAGTATCGATAAATTCCCTCGGCACTTTGTCAGCAGGAAGCTCCATGTGGTTGAGCTCGAATGCGATTCGGATAAGTTCCCTCTCAAAAGCTTTGAAGTCAAGGCGGGTGCCCTTGCGGGCACGGTCAAGCGCGCGACCGATGGCGTGCTTGTCGAAAGATGCAATGTTGGGCTTCAGATTGCGCTTTACCTTGCCGATGTCTCCTTCGACTTTTCCCTTGTCAGCACCCTCTCCGACAAGGGCGAGTTCTATCTGCGTTCCCAGGTGAGTCAGAACCGCGGTGTTGAGCTTCTTACATAGCAGTTCTTGGTTGTCGGCCCACAATTTCTGGCTTGGCGGCAGAGGGGGGAAGACCTTGTCTGTATACGGAAGCCCGTACTCTTTGCAGATGTCCGCCATTCCGGCCAATGAGCGCAACAGAACTTCGGCAAGTGCAGCCGGCGACGGTGCGCTGTAGGTTAGGTAGACTGCAGCTATGTAGTTGTGCTTTGCTTCAGTCAAGACGTAAAGCACCGGATTCTTGAGTCGGACATCTTCTGCGATTTCGGACTTCGTGAAGACTTGGCACTGCGTCGAGTCAACCTCAGCATCCTGAGAGGCGTACTTGCCCCCTCGATAGCGCCGATGCAAGAGGCCGGTCGCTTTAGCAATCTTCTTGCGCTCTTTGTAGTCCCTCAAGAAGTACACGGCTTGTGCATGTGATGGAGGCGCCATGCCATTTTTCATTGCCATCGCGCGAAGCCTCAACCCATACTCCTCTTGCGAGACGGCTCGCCCTAGCTTCTTCCGAAGCCTCTCCGCCATCTCTTGCAGTTGCGCTCGCTCTAGGACTGAATACGGAGCCGCGGCAATCACGTCATATGCGGGGCCATCCTTTTGCCTTGGGCCGCCTACTACGTCGGTGAATCCACGTTTCTTTCCCGGGCCGCCCGCTTTGTCCCTTGCGCCAACGAACGCTGAGTCCGTGCGTCCTTTAACCAGCCACATCCATGCCAGCTTCTCAATCCATTGCCTTTTGAACCCGTGTTGCTTTGCGAACTTGCTGCAAACGCGACTGAACTCGCCTGGGTAAAACAAGAGCTCCTTGAGCCCGCCGTCGCCATGAACGAGTGGCTTCATCGCTGCTTTGCGTGCGTTGAACTCTGAAAGGCCCGCTGGAGTCAATGCTGAAATCGGCGTCAATGACGATGGTGGTTGGCTGAACTTTTCGATGGTCAGCGCCCCTTCGCGTACAAATCTCGCCAAGAGTTCGACAGACGCCCATTTCGGGCTTCGAGGGCGGTCTATCAAGATGGTCGCAATGAAGCCGGACTTGCGAGCATCGAGCACCAGCAGTCGTCCTTCAGGGAAGCCTGCATCCTTCAAGTGCTTGACCGGAACGAGCACATCGTTCGGACGCAAGATGACTTCTTGAGCCACGCGGCCTCCGTCACGCCATTGACACGGCGTTCCGAGTGTCAGCAGTCAGTCCACGCTCGAGGTCGCAGTTAATTTCGCCTCGCCACGTCAACTGCAAGAAGGCCGCTACTCCCAAGTCATCCTTGAGGCCGACTGACTTGCTGACACTTCGAACCGTCTCTAGGAGAGGAGAGGACCAGTCAGCTGAGGCGACTGCGCGGAGGAACGTTCGCTCCTGCTTTCCGCTCAGCTGGGCGCCGTACTCCTTAGCGTTCTCAGGCCGGATAAAGCGAAGCGATTCCAACATGTTATCGGTTATTTCTAGGTCGGTGCAGACCAGGAACGGAACGTCGTGAAGCTGCCAATAGACGTGTTCGACTAAGAGTGACTTCCAGTCACTCTTTTTTTTTAGGTGCTTTCGCAGCTTTCCCGATATGGCCACGTGATACGGGTGAGAGTCCAACGTGACGAGGATGTCGGTAGTGAACGGCATCAGCGGGCTGCCGGCCCCCTTTGACCGAGTGTGACGCTGTCCAAGTTCATCGCAAATCGCACTCGTGAGGCCGGTCGCCAACCGGATGTTTTCTCGCACATCTTTGACGCCCTTGCATCTCATGCACCCATACGTCATGCCCTCTTCCAGCTCAGAGAGGAAGTGACGGCATCGCTTGGTGAGTGGGCACTCGTACTTGCCCGAATGCGACATGGTGACCACGTTCTCGCTGCTGTGCCACGGCACGTAAGACGCGCCTTGCCCCTCTCCCTCATGCCTGTCGTAACGGGCTTGAAGAGCTGTTGCGCTTTGCTTCGGCTGATTCTTGGAAATTGACATTGACGGCGTCTTCCATTCAGATGCCGAAGGTTGCCAAAAAACTTTTCCTAACGCAAGACTTATATGAGTTGAGATTTTCTTAACTAGCAGTTGATAGTTTCCAAAAATTCACCTGATAAACCCAAAACCTAAAATATAGAGAGCGAACAATCATGCAACGCGAATTGAGCTTCTCAGGCCTAGTCAGACCTCACGACGACGAAGACTTCGCTAGCGTGTGCAACCGGGTGTGGAGGCGAACCGGCGAGCCAAGCAGCAACCGGTTCTGCAAGAACCTTCTCGGGGACGAGAACGCCAGCTATTACCTCTTTCGTCGTGCACCCCAAGGGCTTCTTTCAATGGCTAAGGTGCTGAAGATGAATCCCGTTCAGCTCATTCTTCAGCACACACTCATTCCGTATTGGGAGTCTGTGAGCCCATTGCCGCTGGGCATTGACAGATATCAGGAAGTGCTTGAGGAGGACCACGCGAACGCGAGGTATCGATTGAATAGCTGGCAAAGCCAGCCCCTACAGTTTTGTACTCGCTGCGTGAGCGCGGACATAGAGGAACTCGGAGAACCAATCTGGCGGCGCACGCATCAGTTGCCAGGGGTTACGGTATGCCTCAGACACAAATGCTGGCTAACAAGCATCTGCGTGGATTGTGGCTGGACGGCCTCGACTAAGCAGCTCTCGTACCCGCCGGTAGAATGCCCGAATGGACATCGCCTGAAGGAGCCGCCTCGGTCGCAGAACTCGATGCAGCTATCACTTGAAGTTAAGTTCGCTCAGTGGAGCAGAGAACTACTGAACTATCGATTTGGAGACCGCGCGTGCGACCTGCGGACTTGCCTCACAGGTCTTGCTACGTCGCGTGGCCTTGAGTCATGGCGTACGGGCTCAACGGCCACTCGAAAGGCACAGCGATTGCTAAATCGCAATTGCAATGCGCTACTTGAAAACTTTGAACCTCTGCTAGCACGGGTGTCCAATGCGCCGCACTATCACGTCATGGACCCAGCTCTCAGAAGGCCGCCCGCGCAGCGCCCGCATCCCGTTGCAGTCGTCTTGTGTGTCAAGGCCATCTGCGGAGTGAAGTGCGACGTGCTCCAGGAGCTCTGCCGGGTCGTTCCCTCTCCGCCTCTGTTGAACCATGACGATTGGCGTGGACGATGGGGGCAGTTGCCGAGGTATTCGCCGATGGAGCGCATCCATTTCCTGCGCGACTACTTTGAGAGAACGGCGCCTTTCGTTGAAGCTTCAACAGTGGCAGGACTGGAAGACTTGCTAGGACGCGAACTTGGTCTCAGCGGGGGCTCTATGCATCGGTACCGCGTGATGATGCCTGAGCTGTCTAAATTGCTTCGTCGCCTTCGCCCAGACCTGTGGCCCGTCAAGGCGAACGCGGAGTAAATTCTGCGTTTAAAGCGCGTGCTCTCAAGCGCTGCGTGACCAGTCAACCGCGTTTACCTTAAACGCTTTTAAGACGGCTATGGCTTGCGACATGCGTGAACAAATTCGTGGCAAAGTGCGTCAACCCTTTGAATCTTGTGTGTTTTTTCAACCGTGACCAACTCAGGATTTGCCACAAAGTTGGTAGCTGCCGTCAGCGCCGCCCCGGCCAGGCGCGGCCCATGACCGCGCCCCTGCACCAGGTCACCGCGCTGACGCTGGACCTCGACGACACGCTGTGGCCGGTGCGTCCCACGCTGGTGGCCGCCGAGAAGGTGCTGGCCGCGTGGCTGCACACCCACGCGCCCGCCACCGCGCAGGGCATGCCGCCGGCAGCGATGCTGGCGCTGCGGGCCGAGGTCGCCGCGGCGCATCCGCACTGGGCGCACGACCTCAGCGCGATCCGCCTGGAGACGATCCGCCGCGCGCTGGCCCGCCACGGCGAGGACCCGGCGCTGGCCGAGCCGGCGTTCGCGGTGTTCTTCGAGGCCCGCCACGCCGTCACGCTGTACGACGACGTGCTGCCCGGCCTCGAACGCCTCGCCGCCCGCTACCGGCTGGTCGCCGTGAGCAACGGCAACGCCGAGGTGGCGCGCATCGGGCTCGAGCGCTACTTCGCCGGTTCGGTGTCGGCGCGCCTGCACGGCGTGGCCAAGCCCGCTCCGTCGATCTTCCTGGCCGCGTGCAATGCCGCGGGCGCCGCGCCGCACCAGGTGCTGCACCTGGGCGACGACCTGGACGCTGACGTCGCCGGCGCCCTGGCCGCCGGGCTGCACGCCGGCTGGATCTGCCGGCCCGACGGCGCGCACGCGAGCGCGGATCCGCACGCCGGCGCGCACCGCTTCGCCACCCTGCTGGCGGTGGCGGACGCGCTCGGCGCCTAGGCCGCGCCCACGAAAAAGCCGGCACGCGGCCGGCTTGCATCGACGGGGGCGACGCGGGCGTCCTACTGCTGCAGCCCGCCGGTGTCGTTCTGGGTCTGTTCGGGCGGCGAACCCACCCGGGGCGGCGCCACGCCGCCCTGCGGCCCCTGGAAGCCCCCGCGACCGGTGACGGGCTGGGGCAGGCCGACGCGGCCGGGCATGACATTGGGCACGCCGACCCGGCCCGGCAGGCCCGCCTGCGCGGCGTTGCGCTGCACCTGCGCGGGATCGGGCTGCGACACCGCCGGCGCCAGCGAGCCCGTCTCGGCCGCGGCCGGCTCGGGCAACTGCAGCGAGAACGCCGTCGGCCCGCCCTGCGGCCCGAACTCGGCGCCGCGCTTGCTGACCGCGAGCAAAGAAGTGTTGCCGTCCAGCGTGGCGCCCACGCGCCAGGTGCGCGCCGGCTGGCCGTCGGTCTGGACGATGGCGAAGCCGCCCTCGGCCTGTCCGCCGGGCGGCGCGATGACGCCCACCAGCGTGAAGCGCTCGCTCTCCGGGTGCGAGGGCGCCACGGGCGTGGTGGGCACGACGACGGCGCCGAACAGGCGTTCCATCGGCCCATTGGCGGCGCCCGCCTGCGGGGCCTGTGCCCCGGGGGGCACGGGCCGCGGCGCGGCGAAGATCTTGATACCCCAGAACGCGGTGCTGGCCGCGACCAGGGCCCAGATGAAAAAGCCAGTCCAGCGGGAACTCATGCGCGGATTATGATTCAAGACCTGCAGGCAATCGGCCCATCGGAAGACTTCATGAACCAAGCCCTCATCGCACGACGCCAGTCACGCGGCTTCACGCTGCTCGAACTGATGGTCGTGATCGTCATCATCGGCGTGCTCGCGGCCCTGATCGCGCCGCAGGTGCTGTCGCGCGTCGGCCAGGCCAAGATCACGGCCGCGCAGACCGACATCAACACCCTGATGAACGCGCTCAAGATCTACAAGCTCGACAACGGCCGCTATCCGGGCAGCGACCAGGGCCTGCAGGCGCTCGTCGCCAAGCCGACGACGGGCAGCATTCCGGGCAACTGGAAGAGCTATCTCGACAAGCTGCCCGAGGATCCGTGGCACCACCCTTACCAGTACGCCAACCCGGGCGTGCACGGAGAAATCGATGTGTTCAGCTTTGGTGCCGACGGGCAGGCCGGCGGTGAAGGCGACGACGCGGACATCGGCTCCTGGCAGTAGGCCGCGCCGCGCCGCGGCCGGCTTCACCCTGCTGGAGCTGATGGTCGTGGTGGTGATCGTGGGCATCGCCTCGGGCGTCGTCGCGATGTCGCTGCGCGACCGCTCGCAGAGCAAGCTCGAGGAGGAAGGCGCACGCCTGTCCGCCCTGCTCGAGTCCGCCCGCACGCAGTCGCGCATCGTCGGCACCGACGTGCGCTGGGCGCCGCTGACCACCGGAGGCTTCGAGTTCCTGGGCCTGCCGGCGCGCGCGGCCAAGGAGTTGCCGTCGCACTGGCTGGACGGCGAGACCACCGCCAGCGTCGTCGGCGCGCCGCAGCTGCGCCTGGGCCCCGAGCCCCTGCTGCCGGCCCAGCGCGTGGTGCTGCACCTGCGCGACCGCGAGATCGCGGTGGGCACCGACGGGCTGTCGCCGTTCCAGATCGTCACCGGCACCGACACGGTGGCGGCGAAATGAGCGGGCAACGCAGCGCGGGCTTCACCCTGATCGAGGTGATGGTGGCGCTGGCCATCGTCGCCATCGCGCTGGCGGCCGGATCGCGCGCGGCCAGCTCGGTGGTCGACACCTCGCAGCGCCTGTCCGACGTCGTGCTGGCGCAGTGGTGCGCCGACAACCAGCTCACCGAGATGCGGCTGATCGACCAGCTGCCGGCGGTGGGCAAGACGCCGTTCGGCTGCACGCAGATGGGACGCGAGTTCAAGGGCTCGATCAACGTCCAGCCGACGCCCAACCCGAGCTTTCGCCGCGTGGACGCCGTCGTCTCCGACACCGGCGGGCGCCAGTTGCTGTCGATCTCCACCGTGATGTCGCACATATGAGCGCTGGCCGCGGTCGTTCCCCGGGCTTCACCCTGATCGAGGTGATGGTGGCGCTGGTGATCATGGCGATCCTGGCGGCGCTGGCGTTCCGCGGCATCGACGCGCTGGTGCACGCCAAGGACTCGGCGCTCGCGTCCACCGACCGCACGCTCAAGCTCAACACCGGCATGTCGCAGTTCGAGTACGACATGTCGCAGGTGGTCGACAGCAAGGTGCTGCCGCGCGCAATCATGTTCGACGGCGCCACGCTGCGCGTCGCCCGCCGCACGCCCGAGGGCCTGCAGCTGGTGCTGTGGACGCTGCAGGACCGGCACTGGCAGCGCTGGGCCAGCCCGGCCTACACCCACATGGGCGAGCTCACCGAGGCGTGGATGCGCAGCCAGCAGTGGGGCGCGGTCAGCGCCGGCGCGGTGACGGTGCTGGAGAACGTGGACGACTTCCAGGTCTACGTGTGCAACCCGGCCAACCTGGCGACCTCGGGCTGCAGCTGGAACAACGTGCAGTCGACGCAGGGCGCCGCGGAGCCGCCGCAGGTCCCGGGCAACGCCACGGTCGCCGCGCCGCAACCCAACGGCATCCGCATCCTGCTGAAAGTGCCCGAGGGCGAGATCACGCGCGAGCGCGAGCTGCCGCGCTTCGGCGGGTCGCAGACATGACCGCGCGCCGACCGACCCGCCAACGCGGCGCCGCCATCCTGCTCGCGCTGCTGATCATGACGCTGGTGGCCACGCTGGCCGCCGGCATGGTGTGGCTGCAGTGGCGCGGCATCGAGGTCGAGGCGGCCGAGCGCACCCGCGCCCAGGCCGAATGGCTGCTGAACGCGTCGCTCGACTGGGGCAACCTGATCCTGAAGTCGTCGGTGCGCGGCACCCACACCGAGGACGACCTCGGCCAGCCCTGGGCCACGCCGCTGGCCGAGACCAAGCTCTCGAGCTTCCTGTCGGCCGACGGCAGCCACGCCGAGGACAGCGGCCCCGAGGCCTACCTGTCGGGCCAGATCACCGACGCGATGTCCAAGTACAACCTGTACAACCTGGTCGTCCTGCCGCCCGGCGGGGACATCGGGCGCAACACCGAGATCCAGCGGCTGCAGATCCTGTTCGGGGCGATCGGCGTCTCGCCCGACGTCGCCAACACCATCGCCGCCGGCCTGCGCGCCAGCGTCTCGGCGCAGCAGCAGCTGAAGGACCAGCCCGGCCAGGTCGACGCCACCAACAGCGTGCTGATGCCCATCGAGGTGGCCGACCTGGCCTGGTATGGCATCGACCCGAAGGTGATCAAGCTGATGGAGCCCTTCGTGCAGATCATCCCGTTCCCCGGCAACGAGCTGATGAAGATCAACGCCAACACGGCGCCCGCCGAGGTGCTGATGGCCGCCCATGGGATGCCCGCCATCACGCGGGCGCAGGCCGAGCAGCTGATCCTGCGGCGCCGCCAGAAGCCGCTCGACTCGCCGGCCGCGATCCGCGACGCGCTGGGCTGCCCGAACACCGGCTGCCCGCCGGCGTCCGACGCCAGCGCACCCAAGGACATCCTCGACGTCCAGTCGAAATTCTTCGAGATCTTCGGCCAGCTGCGCTACGAACAGCACGTCATCCGCGAGCGCTCGGTGGTCTACCGCAAGGATCAATTCACCCCGGTCCAGGTGCTGCGGCGCGAGCGGCTGCCGCCCGATGCGACATGACCCGGGCCGGCCCGGTACCGCGGACAAGGGATTGCGGCGAACATCGCGCGACCGGCGTTGGCGTTTTCCCGCATCGCCGCAAGTTACAAACTCCCGGCACCCGTCATCGTCACAGGCCACAATAGCCCGCTTTGCCCCTGCGGCTCCGTCCCACGCCCCGGCGCGGGCCAGGGCCGCCCCGCCACCCCGACCGGGCGGCACCCTGCCTTCACACGCAGGCTGTAAATTCGCCTTTCCTCACCCATGTCCACGCTGATCATCCTGCTCGCAGCCCAGCCCCGGCTCGCTGCCCCGACGACCGCCGGCCATGTCGCGCCGGCCGAGTTCGACTACGTCCTGAGCGTCGACGGCCAGCGCGTGACCGAGCACGGCCGGGCCGCGCCGGCCGCGCTGCCGCGCGCGGCACTGGTGGTGGCGGTGCTGCGCCCCGGCGACGTGGCGTTCCAGCGCATCGCCATCCCGAAGGCGCCCGCCGCCCGCATGCGCGCCGCGCTCACCGGCGTGATGGAGGAAGCCCTGCTGGAGGACGAGGACGAGGTGCACCTGGCGCTGGCGCCCGATGCCAAGGCCGGCGGCGAGCACTGGGTGGCGGTGGTCAACAAGCCGTGGCTGCGCGCCCAGCTCGACGCGCTGGAATTCGGCAACGTGGCGCTGGACCGCGCGGTGCCGTCGTGGTGGCCCGACCAGGGCGTGGCCGGCCACACCTTCCGCGAAGGCGGGCCCGACGATCCGGCCCAGTTGGCCTGGCGCGACGACGCCGGCGTGCTGTGCGTGCCGCTGGCCAGCCCGGTGTCGCGCGCGCTGCTCACCGCGCTGCCCGAGGACACCGTGGTGCGCTGGACGGCCACGCCCGAGACCGCGCTCGACGCCAGCGAGTTCGTCGGCATGCCGGTGGCCTCGGTCACCGACGAGGAACAGGCGCTGCGCGCCGCCCGCGCCGGCTGGAACCTGCTGCAGTTCGAGCTCGCGCCGCAGCGCCGCGGCGTCAAGCTGGTGCGCGACATCGCCGCGCGTTTCGCGTTCGACCCCGCCTGGCGCGTCTCCCGCCTGGGGCTGGCGGCGCTGGTGGCCGTCACGCTGCTGGGCCTGAACATCCGCGCGTTCCAGGAAAACCACCGCATCGCGCAGAAGAAGGCGGCGCTGACCGCAGCGGTGGCCGAGGCCTTCCCCAACATCAAGTCGCTCTACGAGCCGGCCGCCCAGGCGCAGCGCGAGATCGACACACTGCGCGCGGCCGCCGGCCGGCCCGGCGACGGCGACATCGAGACGCTGCTGCAGGCCGCCGAGTCGGCCTGGCCACAGAGCCACTCGCCGATCGGCAACCTGAAGTTCGAGCCGGGGCGCCTGACCCTGCCGGCCGACGGCTGGTCGCCGCAGGAGATCGAGCGCTTCACCACGCAACTGCGCGCCGCCAACGTCGACGTGCAATCGGGCACCGGCAAGCTGGTGCTGAGCCATCGCCAGACGTCGGCGCGGAGCAACAAGGCATGAGCGACGCACGGCCGCCCGAAGGCGCTCGCACCGCAGTGCGCAGCATGGAGGCACCCCAATGAGCGACGCACGGCCGCCCGAAGGCGCTCGCACCGCAGTGCGCAGCACGGAGGCACCCCAATGAGCGACGCACGGCCGCCCGAAGGCGCTCGCACCGCAGTGCGCAGCACGGAGGCACCCCAATGAGCGCCATCACGGAAACCCGCGACCAGCTGCAGGCGCGCTACGCCAGGCTCGACGCGCGCGAACGCCAGATGGTGGTCGTCATCGCGGTCGCGCTCGGCTTCCTGGTCGTCTGGCTGCTGCTGGTGCGTCCGGCATGGACGACGCTGGACACCGCCCCGGCGCTGCGCGCCCAGGCCGACGCCCAGCTGCTGCAGATGCAGGCGATCGCCAACGAGGCGCGCCAGTTGCGCGCGCTGCCGCCGGTGCAGCAGTCGGTGGCCGAGCAGGTCCTCAAGTCGGCCACCGACGAGCTCGGTGGCAAGGCCAAGCTGTCGGTGCAGGGCGACCGGGCGATCCTCACGGTCACCGGCATCAACGGCGAGGACCTGCGCAAATGGCTGATCCAGGCCCGCGGCGGCGCACGGGCGCGCCCGGTCGAGGCCACGCTCACGCGCGCGGGCGACGGCTACAACGGCACGCTGGTGGTCGCCATCGGCCCGCAACAGTGATGGCGGCGTCCATGACGGCATTTCCACGGGCTCGCCGCGAATGAGCGCACGCACGGCCGCTCCGAAGGGCGCTCGCACCGCAGTCCGCAGGACGGAGGTTGCCGAATGAGCGTCATCCGCCTGCGCCCGGCCAAGGGCAAGGCCCGCCAGGCCTTCGTGCCGCCCCCGGTGGAAGGCCAGGTGCGGCTGCTGCAGCGCCATCGCCGGTTCGCCATGGTCGGCGCGGCCGTCGGCCTGGTGGTGGGCATCGTCGCCACGCTGCCGGCAAGCCTGCTGGCCAACGCGGTGGCCAGCGCCACCAACGACCAGTTCGTGCTGGCCGAGGCCGAGGGCACGGTCTGGAGCGGAAGCGCCATCGCGGTGCTGACCGGCGGGGTGGGCAGCCACGACGCCTCGGTACTGCCGACGCGGCTCGAATGGACGCTGCGCCCGCGCTGGAACGGCGCCTCGCTGCACCTGACGCAGGACTGCTGCCTGGCCCACGGCATGGACGTCCGCGTGCGCCGCACGCTCGATGCCTGGCAGGTGGCCGTCATCAGCCCCGACGAGCTCGGCAAGCCCGAGGCGCCGCCCGAGAAGGTGACCCCCGGCGGCGGCACCGAGGCCCAGGCCCTGGCGAGCGCGACGCCGCTGGGCCAGTGGCCCATGGGCTGGCTCGAGGGGCGCGGCTTTCCCTGGAACACGATCCACCCCGGCGGCGTGCTGACGCTGTCGACGCGCAACCTGTCGTTCTCGCTCAAGGGCGGACACTGGAGCACACTGGGCAGCGCGCAGGTGGAGATCCGCCAGGCGTCGTCGCGCCTGACCACGCTCGACTCGCTGGGCTCGTACCGGGTGCTGATCCAGCCGGATCCGAGCACGCAGGTGCGGCCGGGCGACGGCGCCACGCGGGCCCTGGTGTGGATCTCGACGCTCGACGGCGCGCTGCTGATCGACGGCCGCGGGCTGATCGGCGCCACGGGCGTGCGCATCCGCGCCGAGGCGCACGCCGCCGCGGGCAACGAGGCCGCGTTGGACAATCTGTTGAATCTCATAGGACGCCGCAACGGTGCGTCGTCCGCCATCTCGATCGGGTGATCATGGAACGAACCGCACTGTCTCTCCACCGTCCGCACGCGACCACGATCGCGATCGCCCTGCTCGCCGCCGCCACCACGCTCGCGCAGGCCGCGCCGCGCAAGGCCGCGCGGGCCGCGAGCGACGCGACGGTCGCGAGCGCCGACGACGCCGCGGTGCCGACCGCGCGCGCCCGCGCCACGCCGGTCACGCTGAACTTCGTCAACGCCGACATCGAGGCCGTCTCGCGCGCCATCGGCGCGATGCTCAACCGCGACATCCTGGTCGACCCGCGCGTCAAGGGCAACATCACCGTCTACAACGACAAGCCGCAGCCGCTGGGCGAGGCCTATCGCAACTACCTGTCGGCGCTGCGCGGCCTGGGCTTCACCGTGGTGGAGTCGGGCGGCTTCCTGAAGGTGGTGCCCGAGGCCGACGCGAAGCTGCAGACCAGCACGGTGTCGGTGGGCGTGCCCTCGCAGCGCGGCGACGTGGTGCTGACCCAGATCTTCAAGCTCAACTACGAGAACCCGAACAACCTGGTCGCCGTGCTTCGCCCGCTGATCACGGCCAACAACACGATCAACGCCAGCCCCGGCAACAACTCGCTGGTCATCACCGACTACGCCGACAACCTGCAGCGCCTGGGCAAGATCATCGCCGCGCTGGACCAGCCCGCCGGCGGCGAGCTGCAGGTGGTGCCGCTGAAGAACGCGGTCGCCTCCGACGTGGTGCAGACGGTGCAGAAGCTGATCGACGGCTCGGTGACCGCCGTGCCGGGCGTGCCCGGCCAGAGCAGCTCCACCTCGGTGATCGTCGAGAACCGCACCAACTCGCTGATCGTGCGCGCGCCCAACCAGTCGCGCATGGCCACCGCGCTGTCCATCATCGACAAGCTGGACCAGCCCACGCCCAACGGCGGCCCGGCCGGCAACATCTGGGTGGTCTACCTGAAGAACGCCGACGCCGTGAAGATGGCCGAGTTGCTGCGCGCGGCGATCTCGGCCGGCAGCTCGGGCAACGGTGGCGGCGGGCCCTCCGGCGGCACCGGCGGCTCGGCGACGGCCGACGGCCGCACGACGATCACGCAGAACCCCAACGCGCCCTCGGGCACGTCCGGCACCGCGGGCGGCGCGTCGGCCCAGTCGACCACGCCGGTGGCCGCGTCGGCCCGACCGTCCACCGGCGGCCAGGTGCAGGCCGACCCGGCCACCAACTCGCTGATCATCACGGCCTCCGAACCCGTGTATCGCCAGATGCGCCAGGTGATCGACCAGCTGGACGTGCGCCGCGCGCAGGTCTATGTCGAGGCGCTGATGATCACGGTCGACGCCACCAAGGCGGCCGACATCGGCTTCCAGTGGCAGGGCCTGCTGGGCGCCGGCGGCAACTCCTACGTGGGCGCCGGCACCAACTTCGGCAGCACCGGCAACCTGCTCGACACCGCGGTGACCGCCGGCACGCTGGCCGCGGGCGGCACCACCACCACGACCACCACCTCGTCGTCGAGCACCTCGGCCTCCAAGATACTGGGCAACGGCCTGAACCTCGGCTGGGTGCCCAAGATCAACGGTATCTACACCCTGGCTGCGCTGGCCCATTTCCTCGAGACCAACGCCGGCGGCAACGTGCTGTCCACGCCGAACCTGATCGCGATGGACAACGAGGAGGCCAAGATCGTGGTCGGCCAGAACATCCCGCTGGTCACCGGCAGCTTCACCAGCACCGGCGGCAGCAGCAGCAGCGTCAACCCGTTCCAGACCGTCGAACGCCAGGACGTGGGCATCACGCTGCGCATCAAGAGCCAGGTCGGCGAGAACGGCACCGTGCGCATGACGATCTACGAGGAGAACTCGTCCGTCAGCCTCACCAGCGACCAGACCACGAACAAGACCTCGGTGGAAACCTACGTCACGGTCGACGACGGCTCGATGATCGCGCTCGGCGGCCTCATCAAGGACGACTTCAGCGACAACCAGTCGGGCGTGCCGCTGCTGCAGAGCATTCCCATCCTGGGCAACCTGTTCAAGAGCCAGAACCGCACCCACAAGAAGAGCAACCTGATGCTCTTCCTGCGCCCGCTGGTCATCCGCACCCAGGCCGACGCCGACAAGCTGACGATGAACCGCTACGACGCGATCCGCGCGCAGCAGCAGAGCGCGCAGCCCGACCACAGCTACGTCATGCGCATCAACGACGCACCGGTGGTGCCGCCGATCCGCCCCGACACGCGTCCCCTGCCGGTCGTCCCGCTGGAGGAGCCGGCTGGCGGCGTCAAGCTGATCGACGTCCCGCCGCTGCCGGACCTGCGCGGCGCGGCGCCGGCCCCGGCGCCGGCGAAGTAAGCGCGAAGCGAGACCACCATGGGCGCACGCCACCCCCTGCCCTATGCCTGGGCCAAGACGTATTCGGTGCTGATCGAGGACGACGGACGCGAGCGCGTGCTGCACGTCAGCGACGGCACCTCGCGCACCGCGCTGGCCGAGGTGCTGCGCCTGCACACCGTCGACCGCATCGAGCGCGAGACGCCGGCCGCGCTGCAGACCCGCATCGCGCAGGCCTATTCCGGCGGGCAGGGCAGCGCCGCGTCGGTGGTGGGCGAGGTGGAAAGCGCCGTCGACCTGTCGCGCATGATGCAGGAGCTGCCGGCGGTGGAAGACCTGCTGGAGGCGTCCAACGACGCGCCCATCATCCGCATGCTCAACGCGCTGCTGACGCAGGCGGCCAAGGACGGCGCCAGCGACATCCACATCGAGCCCTACGAGCGCAGCTCCAGCGTGCGCTTCCGCGTCGACGGCACGCTGCGCGAGGTGGTGCAGCCGAACAAGGCGCTGCACGCGGCGCTCATCTCGCGCCTGAAGATCATGGCCGAGCTCGACATCTCCGAGAAGCGCCTGCCGCAGGACGGCCGCATCTCGCTGCGCATCGGCGGCCGGGCGATCGACGTGCGGGTGTCCACGCTGCCGTCGGCGCACGGCGAGCGCGCGGTGCTGCGGCTGCTGGACAAGGGCGAGCAGAAGTTCAGCCTCGAGTCGCTGGGCATGGACGGCGAGGTGCTGGAGCAGTTCAACCGCCTGGTGCAGCAGCCGCACGGCATCGTGCTGGTGACCGGCCCCACCGGCTCGGGCAAGACGACCACGCTGTACGCGTCGCTCACGCGCCTGGACACGCGCACCTCCAACGTGCTGACCGTGGAGGATCCGGTCGAGTACGAGCTGCCGGGCATCGGCCAGACCCAGGTCAACCCGAAGATCGACCTCACCTTCGCCAAGGCGCTGCGCGCCATCCTGCGCCAGGATCCCGACGTGGTGATGATCGGCGAGATCCGCGACTTCGAGACCGCGCAGATCGCCATCCAGGCCTCGCTGACGGGCCACCTGGTGCTGGCCACGGTGCACACCAACGACGCGCCGTCCACCGTCAACCGGCTGATCGACATGGGCGTCGAGCCCTTCCTGCTCAGCTCGTCGCTGCTGGGCGTGCTGGCGCAGCGCCTGGTGCGCAAGCTGTGCGAGTACTGCAAGCGCGAGGACGAGCACCATCGCTGGCACCCGGTGGGCTGCGAGCACTGCGCCAGCTCCGGCTACAAGGGCCGCACCGGCGTCTACGAGCTGCTGGTGGTCGACGACGCGATCCAGGGCCTGATCCACGGGCGCGCCTCGGAGCAGGACCTGATCAAGGCCGCCGTGGCCAACGGCATGCGCTCGATGCGCGAGGACGGCGAGCGGCTGGTCGCCGAAGGCGTGACCTCGCTCGAAGAGGTCGTGCGCGTGACCCGAGACTAGAGCCCGATCGATGCCCGCCTACAAATACGAAGCCCTCGACGGCAACGGCAAGTCGTCCAACGGCATCGTCGAAGCCGAGTCGATGAAGGCCGCGCGCTCGCACCTGCGCGGCCTGCAGCTGGTACCGCTGGGCCTGACGCCGGTCGCGGTGACCGAGGCCGCGGGCGGCCAGCGGCGCTTCTCGCGCAAGGCGTTCTCGTCCTCGGGCCTGGCCGTGTGGACGCGCCAGCTCGCCGGCCTGGTGGGCGCCGGGCTGCCGCTGGAGCGCGCGCTGACGGCGCTGGCCGACGAGGCCGAGGAGCAACGCCAGCGCGACCTGATCGCGCACCTGCGCAGCGAAGTCAACGGCGGCGCAACGTTCGCGCGCGCGCTCGGCAGCGTGCCGCGCGAGTTCGACGACGTCTACCGCGCCGTGGTGGCGGCCGGCGAGCAGAGCGGCGCGCTCGGCCGCGTGCTCGAACGCCTGGCCGACGACCTGGAAGAGCGTCAGTCGCTCAAGGGCAAGCTGGTCGGCGCGATGCTCTACCCGGGCATCGTCTCGGTGATCGCCATCATCATCGTCACATTTCTCGTCACCTACGTGGTGCCGCAGGTCGCGTCGGTGTTCACCAGCAGCAAGCACGCGCTGCCTTTCCTCACCGAGATGATGCTGGCGATCAGCGCCTTCGTGCGCCAGTGGGGCCTGCTGGTGGCCGCACTGCTGGTGCTGGGCGGCTTCCTGTTCACGGCGGCGCTCAAGCAGGCCGCGTTCCGGCTGCGCTTCGACGCCGCCTTCCTCAACGTGCCGCTGGCCGGACGCCTCATGCGCGGCTACAACGCGGCGCGCTTCGCCGGCACGCTGGCGATGCTGGCCGGCGCCGGCGTGCCCATCCTGAAGGCCCTGCAGGCGGCCGCCGAGACGCTGGGCAACCACGCGCTGCGCGCCGACGCGATGGAGGCGCTGGTGCAGGTGCGCGAAGGCGCGCCGCTCGCCTCGGCCCTCGCGGCCCACAAGCGCTTCCCGGGCCTGCTGGCGATGTTCGCCCGGCTGGGCGAGCAGACCGGCCAGCTGCCGGTGATGCTCGACCGCGCCGCGCGCCAGCTCAGCAACGAGGTGCAGCGACGCGCGTTCGCGCTCGCCACGCTGCTGGAGCCGCTGCTGATCGTGGCCATGGGCGCCGTGGTGATGCTGATCGTGCTGTCGGTGCTGCTGCCCATCATCCAGCTGAACTCGTTCGTCAAGTAAGGGCGCCTGCGCGCCCCGGACCGTTTGCCGGGTCCGGCGTGTCGAATCCGCGCGCCCTGGTCCGTCGTGTTCCTGAGCGGCCCGTTGTGCGGGCCCTCGGCGGCGGCGCACGGGCCAGTCCACGCCAACGTCTTCTTGCCTACCATCGGGCGCTGGCGCCCATCGCAACGTGAAGGGAGAACCGGGATGACCCCCAAGAACACGATCTGCCTGTGGTTCGACGGCACCGCGCTCGACGCCGCGGAGTTCTACGCTCGAACGTTTCCGGACAGCGCGGTGCGTGCGGTCCACCGCGCGCCGGGCGACTATCCCGGCGGCAAGCAGGGCGACGTGCTCACCGTCGAGTTCACCGTGGCCGGCATCCCCTGCCTCGGGCTCAACGGCGGGCCCCTGTTCCGCCACAGCGAGGCCTTCTCGTTCCAGATCGCCACCGACGACCAGGCCGAGACGGACCGCCTGTGGGACGCGATCGTCCGCAACGGCGGCCAGGAGAGCGCGTGCGGCTGGTGCAAGGATCGATGGGGGCTGTCCTGGCAGATCACCCCGCGCGCGCTCACCGCGGCCATCACCGACCCCGATCCCGCGGCCGCCAAGCGCGCGTTCGAGGCGATGATGACGATGGGCAAGATCGACATCGCGGCGCTCGAGGCGGCGCGCCGGCGGCCGGCGGCCGCGTGACGCAGCACGACGATCGCGCCATCCCGACGCTGCCGTGCCGGTCGGTCGAAGCGACGACCGCGTTCTATCGGCGGCTCGGGTTCGAGGGCGGTGCGCACCCGTTCAACCCCGAGTACGCGATCTTCACGCGCGGCGCCCTCGAACTGCACTTCTTCACCCACCGGGCGCTGGTGCCGGCCGAGTCCTCCGCCGGCTGCTACCTGCGCGTGCTCGACGTCCGGAGCCTGCACGACGCCTGCCTGGCCTGCGGCCTGCCGGGCGCCGGCATCCCCCGCATGGATCGCCTGGAAGACAAGCCCTGGGGGCTGCGGGAGTTCGCCCTCGTCGACCCGGACGGCAACCTGCTGCGCATCGGCCAGTTGATCCCGCGCTAGCCCGGTCCCGGCACGCGGCGCGGAGCGCCCGGGCGGCTGCCCCGGATGCGGCGCCGCGGGCGTTTCTCGTTCGCCGACCGGGCGCTGCCGATACCCGATTTTCGGTATTGACTATTCTATATTTCAGTATCCGATATATTAAATGTATTACCACTTGAAACAGTGGAATGGTCCTGGGCGGCGGTGCTGGATCAGTTCCGGGAGCCCCGGCAATTCCACGGCGAAGCACCGTGGAATTCTCGCTTTCCACCGGTAAAGCCACGCCAACCCGTTGATTTCTCCGAATTCGACATCACTGCCCAGCATCACCTGGATCCGGTTCGGAGAAAGCACGTGCGCACCGATCAATTATGTTGGTCACATACTGGTCTTTTAGTGGTTATCCACCATGCCAGTTCGGTGACGCCCCCTTAATCTGGACATCGATTCGCAAGCTTTCCGGCGCCGTCATCCCCGAATCGTCACCTGCGTGACGACGCCGTCTCGTGAATCGACACCCGCGTCCCCTCCCAAGCGACGCTCCCGCCCGGATCACCACGGAGAAGAAAATGTCCACGAACCCCTTGTCGCGCCAGCGCAAGCTGCAGATGCTTGCCGCGCTGTCGACCGCCGTAGCGGCCACCGTCCCGATGTCGGCCGCCGCCGCCACCTGTACTGCCTGGAACGCCAGCACCGCCTATACCGCGGGCGCCGTCGTGACCGACCAGGGCGCCGTCTACACGGCCAACTGGTGGACGCAGGGCAACGAGCCCGTCAACAACAACGGCGCCACCGGCACCGGCCAGCCGTGGACCCGGACCGGCAGCTGCTCGGGCGCCCCGACGCCGCCACCGCCGGCCCCCACCCCGGCGCCGCCGGCGCCCACGCCCGCCCCGCCGGCCCCCACGCCCGCGCCGGCCCCGAGCGGCTGCACCGTGTGGAACGCGAGCACCGCCTACAACGGCGGCGCCGTCGTGTCCGACCAGGGCCTCGTCTACACCGCCAACTGGTGGACGCAGGGCAACGAACCCAAGACCAACAGCGGCCCGGTCGGCAGCGGCCAGCCGTGGACGCAGACCGGCAGCTGCACCGGCGCACCGCCGTCGCCGCCGCCCGCGCCCACGCCGCCGTCGCCCCCGCCCGCGCCGACGCCGTCGCCCAGCGGGGCGATCCCGTTCAGCCCGTACAAGGACATCACGGTCAGCATGAACTGGAACACCAACGTCATCTCGACGGCGGTGACCGGCACGCTGTCGCCGATGCTGTCGGTGACCCCGGCCAAGCTGCCGATGGTGACCTGGGCCTTCGCCACCGGCGAGTGCGGCAGCGAGAACTGGGGCGGCCTGGCGCCGGCGGCCGTCGCCGCGGCCAACGTGCAGGCCTTCGTCAGCGCCGGCAAGAAGTACATCCTGTCGACGGGCGGCGCCGCCGGCTCGTTCACCTGCGGCAGCGATGCGGGCTTCGAGACCTTCGTCAACCGCTACGCGTCGTCCAGCCTCGCGGGCGTCGACTTCGACATCGAGGCCGGCCAGAGCCAGGCCACGATCGACGCGCTGGTGGCGCGCGTCAAGGCCTCGCAGTCCAGGCACCCGGGCCTGCGCTGGAGCTTCACCATCGCCACCGAGGGCGGCAACACCGCGCAGGCGCTGGGCAGCGCCGGCATCATGGTGATGAACTCGATCCGCAACGCCGGCCTGTCCAACTACCTCGTCAACCTGATGACGATGGACTACGGCAGCGCGATCGCGGCCAACTGCACGCTGGGCTCCAACGGCAAGTGCGACATGGCGCAATCGGCCATCCAGGCAGCCATCGACCTGCACACTTACTACGGCACCCCGTATTCGCAGATCGAGCTGACGCCGATGATCGGCGGCAACGACGCGACCGACGAGATCTTCACGATCGCCAACATCGCCACGATGTCGAACTTCGTCAAGTCCAACGGCCTGGCCGGCGTGCACTTCTGGTCGCTGGACCGCGACATGGACTGCGCACCGGGCTACGCCTCGGCCACCTGCAACAGCTACGGCAGCGCGGGAACCTGGGGCTTCACCAACGGCTTCCTGAGCAACCTGGGGTACTGACCCTGGCTGGCCGGGCGCGCGCTCGAGAGCGCGTCCGGCCGAACGGCCCCCTCATCCCACTGTCCGAAGGAGCAGGACCATGTCCGATTCCCCACTCCGCGCGCCCGTGCGCCATCGCCAGATCGAACTGCTGATAGCGCTGAGCGCCGCCGTCGCCGCCACGTTCACGCTGGTCCCGACGAGCGCCGTCGCGGCCACCGTCGAATGCCAGGCCTGGGTGTCGACCATCGCCTACGTGGCGGGCGACACCGCGATCCGCAACGGCATCAGCTACAAGGCCAACTGGTGGACTCAGAACAACGACCCCGCCACCAACAACGGCGGCCCCGGCACCGGCCAGCCGTGGACGACGATCGCAAGCTGCAGCGGCACGCCGCCGCCGCCGCCGCCGCCGCCGCCGCCGCCGCCGCCGCCGCCGCCGCCGCCTCCGCCTCCGCCACCACCACCACCACCACCACCGCCACCGCCTCCGCCTCCGCCGCCGTCAGGCCACGCGCTGATCGGCTACTGGCACGACTTCACGAACCCGTCGGGCGCCACCTATCCGATCGCGCAGGTGAGCAACGACTGGGACGTGATCATCGTGGCGTTCGCCGACAACGCGGGCAACGGCAACATCAGCTTCACCGTCGATCCGAACGCGGGCACCGAGGCGCAGTTCATCGCCGACGTCGCCGCCAAGCGCAGGGCCGGCAAGAAGGTGGTGCTGTCGGTGGGTGGCCAGAACGGCTCGATCTCGCTGGACAACGCGACGATGGTGACGAACTTCGTCAACAGCGCCTACGCGCTGATCCAGAAGTTCGGCTTCGACGGCATCGACCTCGACCTGGAGACCGGCGTGTCCCAGGGCACCGCGATCCAGGCCAACCTGGTGGGCGCGATGCGCCAGCTCAAGGCCAAGGTCGGCGCATCGTTCTACCTGTCGATGGCGCCGGAGCACCCGTACGTGCAGGGCGGCTACGTGGCGTACGGCTCGATCTGGGGCGCCTACCTGCCCATCATCGATGCGCTGCGCAACGACCTCACAGAGATCCACGTCCAGTACTATAACAACGGCGGCTTCACCTACGACAACGCGGCCAACCAGCAGGTGTCGGAAGGCAGCGTCGACGGACTGGTCGCGGGCAGCCTGATGCTGATCGAGGGGTTCACCGTGGCCTACGGCACCGGCTGGCACTTCAACGGGCTGCGGCCCGACCAGGTGGCGTTCGGGGTCCCGTCGGGAACGAGCTCGGGCAACACCGGCTTCGTGACGCCGACGGTGGTGGCCAACACGCTCAACTGTCTCGCCCGGCTGACCAACTGCGGCAGCATCAAGCCGGCCCAGGCCTATCCGAGCTTCCGCGGCGCGATGACCTGGTCGATCAACTGGGACAGGCATGACGGGTACAACTTCTCGGTGCCGACGAAGGCGGCCCTGAACACGTTGCCCTGAAGATTCGAGGACGTCGTTGTCTTGCCGGAAGGGGCGCCCGCGGGCGCCCCTTTCTTCGTCCTGGCGGCGTCAGAGCGTCAGGTCGCCGACGAACACGATCGGCCCGGTCGGCACGCCGTGCGGCGATCCGCCCAGCGGTTCCACGGTGACCGCCAGGCCCTTCGTGTCCCTGGGCAGGGTGCGCTTGCTCAAGGCCGTGAGCTTGTCAGAAGAAATCACGCCCAGCGAGGCCGGCGCGCCGTTGCGCGGCAGCGCCCACAGCTCCAGCGACTGCTGCGGCGTCAGCGCGACCTTCTGCAAGGGCTGGATCGACAGCTGCTGGCGATCGGGGCTCAGGCCGGCGACCAGGGCCTCGGTGCCCTGGGTGGCGTGCAGCACGACGATCATCGGCGCCTCGGCGGGAGCGTTGTGCGTGCTCGTGCCCAGCACCACCGCCGCCACGGTGGCGAAGGTGGCGAAGGCCTGCCAGAAGCGCAGGCGCCACGGCGACGGCCGGGGCTGCGCGGCCCAGCCGAGGGTGCTCTCGATGGCCGACCACACGCGCGGCGCCGGCGGCACCGCGTCGGCCTTCAGGGCCATCGGCAGCAGGCGCCGCTCCCAGCCGGCGACCGCCTCGCGCAGTACCGGGTGGGCCGGCAGCAGTGCATCGAAGCGGCGGCGCGCGCCGCCGGTCAGCGTGCCCAGGACGTACTCGGCCGCCAGGCGGTCGGGGAGTTCTCCACGGAACAGGTTCATGACGTGGCCTCCGACCAGCCGCAGCGTTCGAGGCAGGCCTTCAAGGCGATCAGCCCGCGCCGCACCCACGTCTTGACGGAGCCCAGCGGCGCGCCCAGGTGCGCCGCGATCTCGCCGTGGCTCAGGCCCTGGTAGTAGGCCAGCGAGATGGACTGCTGCTGCGAGCCCTGCAGCGTGCCCAGGCAACCCTGGACGGCCTCGGCCTCGGAGCGCGCCTCGAAGGTCCGGGCCGGGCCGGGACCGGGGTCGGGCAGGCGGTGCGAGGGATCGTCGTCGCCGTCGTCGGCCCGGCCCGGCAGGTCGGCCATGGCCACCTCCGGGCGCGCGCCGCGCGAACGCAGGTGGTCGATGGCGCGGTAGCGCGCCGTGGCCGCCATCCAGGCCATCGGCGAGCCGGCGCCGGCGCGGTACTGGCCGGCCGCCTTCCAGATGCGCACGTAGACGTCCTGCAGCAGGTCCTCGGCCAGCGCGCCGCGGCCCACCAACTGCGCGACGACGCCCAGCAGGCGCGGCGCCGTGGCTTCGTAGAGCTGGCGAAAGGCCTGGCGGTCGCCGAGGGCGCAGCGCCCCAGCCAGTCGCCGAGCCGGGTCTCGAGGTCGTCCGCGCCTTTCAGTACGGACGCTGTCATGTGGGGATCGCTTTCACGAAGGGGGTTCCTGGTTGGGACGACACGCAAGTGCGGCGCGCGTGAGTTTGCAGCGCCGGTGCCGGTTCGGGCAAGCGGCGGCAGGCGACGGCGGACGGGGGCAACGCGCGGGAGTTCCATGAGATCACGTGCCGGGGCGCCAGAAGGACGCATCGACTTGGGGATTACGCGGAGAAGGCCGTAGCGGATTCGCCCCCGCCGAGCATTCCCTATACTCGACAAGGCCATCGTGACGCACTTCACGACGCCGAGCTCGACCGGACGGCACATCGATTGCTCGGCGGCGAACAAGGGGCGTCCAGGGCCGCTGTTCGACCCGTCGACCGCGCCCGGAATTTGCTTCAATGGATCGGACCGCTCTCGCAACACGTCGGAGGTCAACTTGGCTGCAGCGAACCCACCGTCTCCCGAGGCCCGCGCCCCGCGGATCCCGATCGCGCGCATGCGATCGCTGTACCGGCTGGACGCCGTCAGCCAGCGCCTGGCCAAGCTGCAGCAGCAACAGGAACACGAGCACCTTCGCACCACCTACGAGCGCATGCTTGAAAAGGGTGCCGACCGCTTCCAGGTCAAGCCCGCGGGCCTGCCGGCGATGGACCACCTCTACGACGAGCTGCCCAACTTCCACGACGCGCTCGACGACGTCAAGCGCCAGATCGCGCTGTGCCAGGACAGCCGCGACGCGCTCGAGATCATGCCCATCCTGCTGCTGGGCCCGCCGGGCGTCGGCAAGACGCACTTCGCGCGCGAGATCGCCGAGCTGCTGGGCACCGGCATGGGCTTCATCTCCATGAGCTCGCTGACCGCCGGCTGGGTGCTCAGCGGCGCGTCCAGCCAGTGGAAGGGCGCGCGCCCCGGCAAGGTGTTCGAGACGCTGGTGGACGGCGAATACGCGAACCCGGTGATGGTGGTCGACGAGATCGACAAGGCGCGCGGCGAGCACGCCTACGACCCGCTGGGCGCGCTGTACGGCCTGATGGAGCACGACACCGCCGAGGCCTTCACCGACGAATTCGCCGAGGTGCCGATCGACGCCAGCCAGGTGATCTGGGTGGCCACGGCCAACGACGAGCGCGCGATCCCCGAGCCCATCCTCAACCGCATGAACGTCTACCAGGTGCAGGCGCCCGACCGCGCCGCGGCGCGCGCGATCGCGCAGCGCCTGTACGCCGAGATCCGCGCCGACCACGACTGGGGCCAGCGCTTCGACCCGGTGCCGCACGCCGACGTGCTCGATCGCCTGGCCGAACTCGCGCCGCGCGAGATGCGGCGCGCCCTGATGACCGGCTTCGGCAACGCGCGCCTGGCCGGCTGCGACGCCATCCGCCTGGACGACCTGCCGGCCAGCGGCGGGCGGCGCGCGAAGATCGGCTTCACGCACTGACGCCGGCAGGCGCGGAAACCGCACCCGCCGGCTCATCGGGTGAGCCGGTGGCCCGCCTATGATGGCCCATGGCCACCACCCTTGACGGGCGACTCGTCGTCGCCATCTCGTCCCGCGCGCTGTTCGACTTCGAGGAGGAGAACCGCGTCTTCGAAGGCACCGACGACCGCGCCTACATGCGGCTGCAGCTCGAACGCCTGGACGTCCCGGCGCGCCCCGGCGTCGCGTTCTCGCTGGTACGCAAGCTGCTGCAGTTCCGCGACCCGGCGCCGCGCGTCGAGGTGGTGCTGCTGTCGCGCAACGACCCCGTCTCGGGCATGCGCGCGTTCCGTTCGGCCAAGCACTACGGCCTGCCGATCGAGCGCGGCACCTTCACCCGCGGACGCAGCCCATGGCGCTACCTGCGGCCGCTGGGCGCGCACCTGTTCCTGTCCACCAACGAGGAGGACGTGCGCTCGGCGCTGGAGGCCGGCGTGCCGGCCGCGCGCGTGTTCCCGCACTCGGCGCACGCCTCGGACGCCCATCCGCACGAAGTGCGCATCGCCTTCGACGGCGACGCCGTGCTGTTCTCCGACGAGGCCGAGCGCGTCTTCCAGGCCCAGGGGCTGGACGCGTTCCAGGCCCACGAGTCCTCGCAGGCCGCCACGCCGCTCGCGCCCGGCCCGTTCAAGCCGCTGCTGCAGGCGCTGCAGCTGCTGCAGCGCTCGTCCACCGACGCGATGAAGGTGCGCACCGCGCTGGTCACCGCGCGCAGCGCGCCCGCGCACGAGCGCGCGATCCGCACGCTGATGGAGTGGCAGATCGAGATCGACGAGGCGATGTTCCTGGGCGGCCTGCCCAAGGGCGAGTTCCTGCGCGAGTTCGAGCCCGACTTCTTCTTCGACGACCAGACGCGCCACGTCGAGAGCGCGGCCAGCCACGTGCCTTCGGGCCACGTGGCGGCCGGCATCGCCAACCAGCTCGCCGGCGGATCCGGCGACACCCGATAATCGGGCCCCCGAGGAGGTCCGATGAAGACGCTGTCCATCGCCAACGGCGAGTTGTGGTTGCACGCGCCGGGCGCTGCCCCGAGCCAGATCGAGTCGCCGTTCGCCAAGGAGCTGATCGAGCGCGACGCGCAGAGCCGGCGCACGACCGGCTGGAAGAACGCGCCGCGCGAGCAGACCGGCATGATCCCGTCCGCCAGCCTGTGGGGCCAGCGTGGCGGCGCGCCCGAGGGCGGCGTGCTGAGCTCGCGTTTCGAGCAGGTGCGCCCCGGCGACGACGACCAGACGCTGTACTACCTGGTCGCGGTGGGCGACACCCTGGGCCTGTTCCGCCGCCACCTGGCCGAGGATCGCGAGGTGCGGCTGTTCCACCGCACCAACTGGGCCTGCCTGGGCTTCGTCTACAACCCCGACGACAGGCGGCTGGTGCTGGCGGCGCGCAACGCCAACGGCAGCGCGCACCTGGAGGTCTACGACGAGGAAGGCACGCGGCGCGGTGCGATCACCGACGGCGACTGCGTCGACGCCGCGCCTTCGCTGGTGCCGGGACGCGCGCGCACGGTGGTCTACCAGTCCAGCGGCATCGCGCGCCACCCGCAGACCGGCCAGATGATGGCGATCGGCCACGGCTGCGTGCACCTGCTCGACTACGGCAGCGGCCGCATGGAGACGCTGCTGGACGATCCGAAGTTCGACTTCGTCGCCCCTCGCATGGACGCCCAGGGCGCGCTCTACGCGATCCGCCGGCCGGCCGACAAGCCGCAGCGCGAACGCGCCGGCCTGGCCCTCAAGGACACGCTGCTGATGCCGTTCCGGCTGCTCAAGGCGGTGTTCGGCTACCTGAACTTCTTCACGATGGTCTACGGCAAGGAGCCGCTTCGTTCTGCCGGCGGCCCGCGCACGCCGGAGCTCGACCAGGATCTCGGCAAGCTGTGGCTGCACGGCCGCATGATCGAGCTCTCGAAGGTCAAGACCGATCCGCAGTACGGCGGCAACCTGGTGCCGGGCAACTGGGAACTGGTGCGCGTCGCGCGCGCCGGGGCGGTCGCCGAGGTGCTGGCCCGGCACGTGGCCGGCTTCGACCTGCGCACCGACGGCACCCTCGTCTACACCAACGGCTACGACATCGTCGAGCTCGACGGCGGCCAGAGCCGCACCCTCGCCCGCCAGGAGCAGGTGGCCAACCTCAGCGCGGTCTGAGCGAGCGCGTCAGGCGAGCGCGGCGGGCGGCGTCGCCGAGGCCGGCGCCGGCGCGGCGGGCGCCGCGGCGGCAGGGGCCGGCAGGCCGGCGCGCAGCGCCTCGGCCGTCAGCGGCTCGGGCACGTGGTAGTGGAAGCCCTGGGCCCAGTCGATGCCCAGTTCGCGCAGCAGGCCGGCCACGGCCTCGGTCTCGACGAACTCGGCGACCACGGGCTTCTTCAGCAGCCGCGCCATCTCGCTCATCGAGCGCACCATGCCGCCGTGCACCAGGTCGACATCCATGTCGCGCACGAACATGCCGTCGATCTTGATCGTGTCGAACGGCAGCTGGCGCAGGTAGGTGAACGAGGCGAAGCCGCTGCCGAAGTCGTCGAGCGAGAAGCGGCAGCCCAGGCGGTGCAGCGTGTGCATGAACTCGCTGGCGCTCTGCAGGTTGACGATGGCCTCGGTCTCCGTGATCTCGAAGCACATCAGGCGGCCCGGCACGTCGTGCTCGCGCAGCGTGTCGGCCACGTATTGGGCCAGCCCGGGCTCGCGGATCGACACCGCCGACAGGTTGATCGCCACCTGCTCGATGCGGTCGTGCACGTCGGGCATCGCACCCAGCAGCCGCACGACCTCGCGGATCATCCAGCGATCGAGCTCGCCGATCAGGTGGTAGCGCTCGGCCGGGGCGATGAACAGGCCCGGCAGCACCAGCTTCTGGCGGCGCGGATCCCACAGCCGGATCAGCGTCTCGATGTGCAGGCCGTGCACCTGGCCGTCGGCGGCCGCCGCGAGCGGGGTCAGGCGCTGAAAGTAGGCACGGAACTCGTTGCGCTTGAGCGCGTCGACCAGCACCAGCGCCCAGTTGACCGACTCGCGATGGCCCTCGCCGGCGAGCACCGACGAATCATGGACGCGGATCGAGCCGCGGCCGTCGCGCTTGGCCAGGTAGGCAGCCTCGTCGGCGATCAGCATCAGCTGGTCGAACGAGACGATGTCGCGCGCGATGCGTACCACGGCCACCGAGGCGGCCATCTTGAAGCTGCGTTCCTCCCACTGGAACGTGAAGTCGGCCAGCTGGTCGAGCACGCGCCGCGCCAGGCGCGGGCCGCCGTCGGGGCCGCAGTCCTCGACGACGACGCCGAACTTGTCGCCGCCCAGGCGGGCGAAGAAGTCGGTGCGCGCCAGCAGGCCGGCCACGACTTCGGCGAACTGGCGCAGCAGCTCGTCGCCGGCGATGCAGCCGCAGGTCTCGTTGACGAGGCGGAACTGGTCGATGTCGATCAGCAGGAAGACGGCGTCGCACTCGGCGCGCTGCACCCGGGCCAGCAGCTCGGACACGTGGGCGTCGAGCGCGCCGCGGTTGTACAGGCGGGTGACGAAGTCGTGCGTGGCCAGGTAGTTCAGGCGGTCCTGCATGTAGCGCCGCTCGTTGATCTCCTGGCGCAGGTGGCGGTTGGCGATGGTCAGCTCGGCGGTGCGCTCGCGCACCTTTTCCTCGAGGCTGTGATTGAGATCGCGCAGCTGCTCGATGAGCATGCGGCGCTCGAGCTGGTAGCGCACGCGCGCACGCACCTCGTCGGCGTTGATCGGCTTGGAGATGTAGTCGCTGCCGCCGACGGCGAAGCCCTGGCTGACATCGTCGGTGCGGGCGGTGACGAAGATGACCGGCAGGTCGGCGGTGGCCGGATCGGCCTTCAGGCGCCGGCAGACCTCGAAGCCGTCCATGCCGGGCATCATCACGTCCAGCAGCACCAGGTCGGGACGGCCGCGAGCCGCCAGCTCGAGTGCGCGGGCGCCGGACGTGGCGGCCATCAGCTCGCAATGCTCGTCGCCCAGCGTGGCGCTCAGCACGTCGATGTTGTGCGGCGTATCGTCGACGATCAGTATTTTCGAGACTCTGGGGGTTACCACGAACACTCCCGCTCTGCCCAGGACCACCGGGCTGCACCTTGCACCTGCCCGAGTGTAATCACATGCAAGCTCGCACTTCGGGCCGTTTTGGGCTCACATTCGTGGAATGCGGCACGGCCGCCACGGCGCCGAGGCCGCGCCACCACGCTCAGGGGGTCGCGGCGGCATCCGTGGCGTCCATCTGCGCCACCAGCGCGTTGACGCGCTCCTCCAGCAGCTGGAAGTCGTAGGCCTGGGCCGCCTCGTCGAACGCCTGCCAGCGTTCGCCGCCGATCGCCGCCGGCGCGATCGCCTCCATCAGGCGGCCGACCGCGGCCAGTTGGCCGCTGGCGGCCGCCGCGGCCAGCGCGCGCAGTTGCTCGCGCACGCCCGGCGCCAGGCCGGCGGCCGGCGGCGGCACGGCGGAGGGCGCGACCTCGGCCGGCGTGCCGGCCGGCGTCGCCAACGGGCGCAGGCGGACGCCGGCGTGGGCCACCAGCGCGCGGTAGACCTCGTGGAACGGATAGGGCTTGCCGATGAAATCCTGGAAGCCGTTGTCGATGTAGAAGCGGCGCTCGTGCTCCAGGCTGGACGCCGACACGGCCACCACCGGCAGCGCCGCGGTGAACGGGTCGGCACGCAGTCGCTCGATCATCTCCACGCCGTTCATGTGGGGCATGCGGATGTCGCTGAAGACGATGTCGAAGCGCTCGGAGCGGCAGCGCGCCAGGCCCTCGAGCCCGTCGAACGCCTGCATCACCGTGCAGCCGGCGCCGCGCAGCAGGTTGACCAGCACCTCGCGGCTGGCCGGATCGTCCTCGATGACCAGCACCGTGCACGGCGTGGCCGGGTCCAGCACCTGGGCCCCGCTGCCCACCGGGGCGCCGGCGGCAGCCAGGTGGCCGGACGGCAGCGTCAGCCAGAATCGCACCTGCGTGCCGACACCGGGCGTGCTGGCGATGGTCAGCTCGCCGCCCATCGCGCGCGCCAGGTCGCGCGCGAGCGCCAGCCCGAGGCCCGTGCCGCCCTTCTCCTGGCCGGAGGCGCCCTGGCGGAACGGCACGAACAGGTCGGCCAGGTCGGCCGCCTCGATACCGGGGCCGGTATCGCGCACCTCGAACCAGATGCGCTCGGCGCGCTCGGCGTCGCGCCACGCGTGCAGCCTGATGTCGCCGTGCTCGGTGAACTTGAGCGCGTTGCCCAGCAGGTTGGTGACGATCTGGCCGACCTTGTTGCGGTCGCCCTCGACCACCGTCGGCGGCGCCAGCGCAAGATCGCTGCGCAGCACCAGGCCCTTGGCGCGCGCATGGGCGGCGTACAGCGCGTCGAGGTCGCGCAGTTCCTGAAGCAGGTCGAACGGCGCGACGGCCACCTGCAGGCTGCCCGACTCGATCTTGGCCAGGTCCAGCACGTCGTTGATCAGGCCCAGCAGGCGGTTGCCGGCGCTGTGGATGACGCGCAGGCGCGCCAGCGTCTCCTCGGGCAGCGTGCGGTCGGCCATCAGCAGCTGGGTGAAGCCCAGCACCGCGTTCAGGGGCGTGCGGATCTCGTGGCTCATGTTGGCCAGGAACACGCTCTTGCTGCGGTTGGCGCGCTCGGCCTCCTCCTTGGCGGCTTCCAGGGCGGCGATCATGCGGCGGCGCTCGCTGACGTCGCGCAGCACGGCCTGCAGCAGGTTGTGGCCGCCATGGCGGAACAGGCTGATCGTGATCTCGGCGTCGAACTGGCTGCCGTCCAGCCGCCGGCAGCGCCACTCGAAGGTCTTCATGCCGCCGCGCTTGATGTCGTCCAGGTGCGCCGCGGCCAGCGTCGCCGACGCGCCGCCGCCCGGCTGGGTGGCGGGCGCGAAACGGTCCATCGACTGGCCCATCAGCGCGCCGCGCGTGCCGCCGCCCAGCAGTTCGGCGGCGCGGCGATTGCAGTCGACCACCTGGGCGTCGCGGATGATCAGGATCGCGTCGCCGGCCGTCTCGAAGGTGGCCCGGAAGCGCGCCTCGCTGGTCTTGAGCGCCAGGTTGGCGGCGTTGATCTCGGTCATGTCGCGCGCGACGCCGACGACGCCGATGACCTCGCCGCGCTCGTCGCGAACGGCCGTCTTGGTGACCTCCAGCTGGCGCTCGCTGCCGTGCTCGGCCGAGCGTTCCGTCTCGAGGAACACGAGCGGCTCGGCGGCCGCCAGCGTCGCCTGGTCCTGCGCCTGGTAGTGCTCGGCGCGGTCCCAGGCCCCCATCTGGCCGTCGCCCTTGCCCAGGACATCGCCCTCGCTCAGGCCCTGGAAGCGCTCGAAGGCCGCATTGACGGCCAGGTAGGCACCGGCACGATCCTTCATCCACACCTGCTCGGGCAGGCTGCGCAGCAGCGCGCGCAGGCGCGCCTCGTGCACCAGCAGGTATTCGCGCGACTCGCGCAGCAGCACTTCGGTGCGCTCACGCTCGGCCACCTCCACCGACAGCTTGCGGTTGGCCTGCCCGAGGCGTTCGATGGCGTCGAGCACGCTGCGGCGCGAGCGCCAGCCGCCCAGGCCGGCCGCCAGCAGCGCGATCGCGCCGATGCCTGCGAGCGCCAGCAGCACGAAGTCGGTTCCGCGCTCGCGCACCAGGTGCTCCAGCTCGGGCACGGGTTCGGCCACGTAGACGTCCAGGTTCTCGCGGTCCATGTGGCGGCGCACCAGCACCCGGGGAACCGGGTCGTCGCCGATCAGGTGCATGCCGGGGGTGTCGGCCGCGTCCCAGGGCACGATGCGCAGCGGCGCCAGCGCGGCGTCCGCGTACAGCCGCGCGCGCTGCGCAGCGGGCAGCGCGGCGGCCCCCGCGCCGGGCAGGGTTCGCAGCAGCAGGGTCGGGTCCTGCGACATGATCACCACGCCCATCGCGTCCACCACGAAGGCGCCCTCGTGGCCCACCATCGCCGCCATCGAGCGCGTGTTGCGCTTGACGAAGACGGCGCCGGTGAAGCGGCCCTCCTCGTAGATGGCTGCGCCGAAATACATGCCCGGGATGCCGGTGCTGTGGCCGACGGCGAAGCCGCGCGCCGAATGCTGGTCGCGCGTCTGCTCGAAGAAGGCACGGTCGTTCATGTGCTGGCCGACGAGGCTGCCGACGGTGCCGGCGTCGCTGGAGGCCACGCAGGTGCCGGCGTCGTCGCGCAGGTAGATGAGGTCGGCGCCCAGTTCCTCCGCCGACGACGCGAGGAAGTCGTTCATCGTGGCCAGCTCCGGCTGCGCCTGCAGCACGGAGCGCAGCTCGGGCGTCGGCTCGAGGGCGGTCTGCGCGCTCGGCCCGGCGGCGGTGACGGCGTGGCGCACCGTGGGCAGCCGGGTGAGCATGTGGGCGACGCCGTCGAGCTGCGCCAGGCCGTTGCGCAGGCCGTTCTCGACCAGCAGCTGCCGCGCTCGCGCCTGCGCGGTGGCGGCCTCGACAGTGCGTTGCACGCGCTCGCGCAGGTGGCGCGCGTTGAGCTCCCAGGCCACCGCCGTCCAGGCCAGCATCAGCATCAGCACGACCAGCGCCCAGCGGCGCGCCCACGGGCTGCGCAGCACCGAGCGCACGTCCTCGTTTGCATCGGGCGGCACGTAGGGCGGGATCGACGAATCGATCCGCGTGCCGACCCGCGTCTCGTCGGTCACGTGAGCACCCCCCCGGCCGCACGCGGCTCGAGCGCGCCGTCGCGGTCCAGCGCATCGCGCAGGCGCGCTTCCAGGGTCGCGAAGTCGTATTGGCGCAGGTCGCCCTCGAGCTGGGCCAGCAGCCCGTCGGGCAGCGCCGGCGCCCCGGCGGCCAGCACCGCGAGCTGGTCGCGCACCTGCGTCATCGACCCCGCCGCGGCGCTGTCGGCCAGGCGGACGAGCTGCGCGCGCACGCCCGCCTGGACGCCGGTGGCGGCCGGCGCCGTGGCGGGCCGCACCGGCACCGCGTCGGCAGCCGGCTCGGCGGGCGCGGGCACGAGGCGGGCGCCGGCATGCAGCGCCAGCATCTCGTGGATGGCGCCGAAGTCGTAGGGCTTGCCGACGAAATCCTGGAAGCCGTGCTCGAGGTAGTAGCGCCGTTCGTGCTGCAGGCTGGACGCCGACACCGCCACCAGCGGCAGCGCGCACGTGCGCTCGTCGGCCCGCAGCGCCTGCAGCATGCTCAAGCCGTCCATGCGCGGCATGCGGATGTCGCTGAAGACGATGTCGAACGGCTCGTCGTCCGGCCGCGCGCGGCAGGCGGCGAGACCGGCCTCGCCGTCGACGGCCGCCTCGACCTCGCAGCCGATGCCGCGCAGCAGCGTCACCAGCACGTCGCGGCTGTGCGGGTCGTCCTCCACCACCAGCGCGCGCACCAGGCTGCCGGGCGCGAGCCGCTGTCCGCCGACGTAGAGCGGGGCCGGCGCGGCGGCGCCCTCGACGCGCGCCATCGGCAGGCGCAGCCGCACGGTGGTGCCGCGACCCTTCTCGCTGGCCACGCTCAGCTCGCCGCCGAGCGCGTGGGCGATGCGCCGGGACAGATTCAGGCCGAGGCCGGTGCCGCCCTTGTCGAGGCCGGCCGCGCCCTGGCGGAACGCCGTGAAGACCTCGGCCAGTTCCTGCGCGTCCATGCCGGGGCCGGTGTCCTGCACCTCGACCAGCGTGTCGCCGCCGGCGCGCCAGGCGCGCAGCGCGATGTGGCCGGCGTCGGTGAACTTCAGCGCGTTGCCCAGCAGGTTGAGCACCACCTGGCCGAACTTCGCGCGGTCGGTCACCAGGGCGGCCTCGTCGTCGAGATCGACGTCCAGGTGCATCGCCAAGCCCTTGGCCTCGGCGCGCGGCGCGAACAGCGCGAAGATCTCGCCCAGCTCGCGACGCAGCGCGATCGGCGCCAGGTGCACCTGCAGCGCGCCGGCCTCGATCTTGGCCAGGTCCAGCACGTCGTTGATCAGGCCCAGCAGCCGCTGGCCGGCGCTGTAGATCACGCGCAGGCGGTCGCGCGCCTCGGGGGCCTGGCGGCGGTCCTCGATCAGCAGCTGGGTGTAGCCGAGCACCGCGTTGAGCGGCGTGCGGATCTCGTGGCTCATGTTGGCCAGGAACTGCGACTTGGCCCGGTTCGCGGCCTCGGCGTGCTGGCGCGCATCCTGCAGCAGCGCCTCGGTGCGCCGGTGGCCGTCGATCTCGTCGCGCAGCCGGGCGTTGGTGCTCGCCAGGTCGCGCGTGCGGGCCTGCACCTGGCTCTCGAGCTGCCCGTGCGCGTCCTGCAGCAGTTCGTCGCGGCGCCGGCGTGCGGCCAGCAGCGCGGTGAGCAGGGCCGTGAACGCGAGCCCGCTCGCCAGCACCGAGACCTGCAGCCAGCCCGGCCGCGGCAAGGCGCCGGCCCAGGCCGGGCGCGCCAGCACCGCCCAGCGGCGATCGGCCACCGCCAGGTCGTGGCGCATCGACACGCCGCCGGCGAACTGCCGCGCGAGCGCCGCCCGCTCGGCGGGTTCGACGATGCGCAGCGCCTTCGCGTCGCCCCACAGCAGCCCCGCGCTCGCCGGCGCGTCCGGATCGAACAGCAGCAGCGCCTGGTCGTGCGTGCCCATGCGGGCGACCGAGGCTTCCAGCAACGCGGCGAGATCCAGCGTGGCGGCCACCAAGCCGCGCACGCGGCCAGGATCGAACGGCCCGCGCGCGGCGATCGCGGCGTCCTGCACCGGCGCGTACAGCGTCTGCACGAGCCGGCCTTCCGGGCTGCTGACCACGCTGGCGAGCGGCGGCGTGGCGGTCATCGCGTTGGCGGCGACGGCCCGGGCGAGCGCGGAGCCGCGCTGCGCGTCGTGCGCGTGGTCGAGCCCGACCAGGGCCTCGCGGCCGGCCTCGGGGTCGGTCCAGGCGACCGGGAAATACTCGTTGCGCGCCCCGGCGCGCACGACCGCGCCCTGCGCATCGACCTCGCGGATGGACATGCCATCGAGCCAGCCCGGCGCCGTCTCGAAGGCGTCCCGCCCGGCCAGCGGAACGCGCGGCAGCCAGGCGAAGGTCGACTGCCAGCGGCTGCGCGCGAGCAGGGGCGTGGCGACCGCACGGAATTCGGTCGCGTCGATGGTGGTCTTGTAGAAGTAGTGCTGCAGGGTCTCGAGGTCGCGCGCCGTGAGTTCGACGTGGGTCTGCAGGGTCATCGCGAGCCGCCCCGCATCGGCCTTGAAGCGTTCGGTCTGCGCGTCGCGCACGCCCAGTCCCACCGCGAACGTGCAGAACGCCGTCAGGCCCAGGCCCAGGCAGATCAGGGGAAACGGCTGCACCGTGAGGCGATCCTCGCGCAGGCGCGGATGCCACAGCAGCAGCAGGGCCGGCGCGAGCACCAGCATCCCCGTGACGGCGCCCAGCCAGGCGGCCACCCAGCCGGCCAGCGGCTCGGTGCCCGGGCCGCCGGGCACGTCCACCCACGCGAGCGCGCCCGCCGAGGCGCCCACGAGGCCGCACAGTGCCACCGTCAGCGCGTAGCGCAGCGTCTGGCGCACCGGATTGCGGGGCAGTTCGCGCGGAAACGAGGCCAGGGCCCCGGCGGCCAGGACGGCCTGCGCGAGCTCGCCCAGGGTGACCAGTGCCGCGGCGCGCACGCCGCCGGCCTCGGGACCGGCGAGCGCGTTGGCGGCGAACAGGCCGATGGCCAGTCCGGCCAGCGCGCGCCATCCGAACACCATCAACGCGGCGAGCGCCAGCCCGGCGTCCAGCCAGTCGGCCGCGACCGGGCCCGGCACGATGGACAGCCACGACCCCAGCCGAGCCAGCACCCACGCCGCGCCGGCAAGGCCCATCGTGAGCAGCAGGTTTCGTCGCACCGGCAACAGCATCACCGCGCGTTTCCTCCCGGGGAACGAGGCAGGAATGCCCGTGCCGATGATAGCGCCGGCCCCGCGCCGCGAATCTGCTAACTTGCGGTCCGTCCCGTCACGAGAACCGCCATGTCCGACGACTTCTTCGCCCCGCCGCCGTTTGACCCCGCCAGCGCCCGTGCGACGCTCGCGCGCGCGCTGCGCGACCTGCAGCTCGCAGAGCGCAACGGCGCTTTCGAATTCAGGGGCCAGCCCGTGGTCAAGGCCCGCGTCGAGGGCGCGGTGCTGAAGCTGGACGTCGCCAGGCGCCCGGCGCGCTCACCCGACTGGGAGCACGCGGAGGCCGCCGACCACGCACGCCTGCGCCGCTTCATCGACGACGTGAAGAAGCGCGTGGCGCGCTGGGCCGACGGCCGCGACGACGACTAGGAATCCGCGGACCCGACGACGATCACGAAGTGCTTGCGCAGTGCCTGCAGCACCTCGAACGAGCCCGCGAAGCCCGCCGGGATCACCAGCGCCTCGCCGGGGCCGGCCTCGGTGAACGTGCCGTCGGCGGCGTGCAGGCGGCAGCGGCCGGCCAGCACCACCATGTACTCGTGCTCGGTCGGGTCCATCTGGATGCGCCAGCGCCCGACCTCGCATTCCCAGATGCCGGCCACCAGGCCGGCCGGGGCGCTCTCGTAGAGCACCCAGGTGCGGCGCTCGGGCGCGCCGATCTCGCGCCGATCCTCGCGCGGGTGGTCGATCTCGGGGGCGGCGGACGGGGGGTCGAACTTGACGATGGAAGCCATGGCGATCTCTAGCGGATGGTCAGGGGAATGGTGACGGGGCCGTCGTTGACGAGGTGCACCTGCATGTCGGCGCCGAAGCGCCCGCTCGCCACGCGCGGGTGGCGCTCGGCGGCCAGGCGCAGGACGGTCTCGTAGAGCCGGCGGCCGAGCTCGGGCGGCGCGGCGCCGGTGAAGCTCGGGCGGTTGCCGCCGCTCACGTCGGCGGCCAGCGTGAACTGGCTGACGACCAGCAGTCCCGCGTCGGGCACGTCCTGCACGCTGCGGTTCATCTTGCCCGCGTCGTCGGCGAAGATGCGCAGCTTCAGCAGCTTGGCGACGAGCCGGTCGGCGTGGGCGTCGGTGTCGCCGGGCTCGGCGCACACCAGCACCAGCAGCCCGGGGCCGATCGCCCCGACGGTGGCGCCGGAGATGTCGACGCGTGCCTCGCGCACGCGCTGGAGGACGGCCAGCATGGCGCGGCGCCCTCAGCCCGGCGCCGGCCGGCCGTCGGGCGCCGGCTCGTCGACATAGGCCTCGACGTCGTTGGGCAGCAGCTGGATCGAGGTGCGCAGCCCGGTGACGTCGCGCATCAGCGCGCGCTCGACCTCGGCCCGCACCGCGGCGGCACGGCCCAGCGTCCAGGCCGCCGGCACGTGCATGTGCAGGTCGACGTAGCGGCGCTGGCCGGCGCGGCGCGTGACCACGTGGTCGAACCGGATCGGCTGCGCCTCGAAGGCGGCCAGCGTGCGGTCGATCTGCGCCAGGATCTCGGGTTCGACGGCCATGTCCATCAGCCCGTCGGCCGAGCGCCAGACCAGCGCGACGCCCTCGCGCACGATGTTGCCCGCCACGCACACGGCCACCACGGGATCCAGCCACAGCCAGCCGGTGAAGTGCACGCCGACGAGGCCGGCGACGACGCCGACCGACGTCCACACGTCGGTGATCAGGTGCCTGGCGTCGGCCTCCAGCGCGATCGAGCGCACACGCGCGGCCTTGCGCAGCATCGCCAGCGCGAGCCCGCCGTTGAGCGCCGTGGACGCCAGCGACAGCCCGATGCCCAGGCCGAGGGCCTGCACCGGCGCCGGATGGAACAGGCGCTCGCCCGCCGCGCCGACGATGGCGATCGCCGCGGCCACGATCAGCACGCCCTCGAACCCGCTGGAGAAGTACTCGGCCTTGTGGTGACCGTAGGGATGCTGCTCGTCCGGCGGCTGCTCGGCCCACGACACCATCATCAGCGCGAACACCGCGCCGACCAGGTTGACCAGCCCCTCCAGCGCGTCGGAGAGCAGGCTCACCGAGCCGCTGACGTACCAGGCGCAGGCCTTCAACGCGATCGTCGCCACGGCGACGGCCGCGGAGACCTTGAGGTACGAGCTGATCTGCATGCCGCCATTGTCGCCGGGCGGCACCGGTGCGCCGGCGCGCGGGCTCAGTTGCGCAGCAGGCTGTAGGCGGAATTGAGGAACACGCGGCGGTCGAACGTCGCGATGCGCGCCATGGCCTCGCCCTGGCCGCGCGAATGCGAGATCGCGTCGAAGACGGCCAGCCGCAGGTGGCGCACGTCCTCGTCCGAATGGACCCACTGCAGCCGCGACGTCACGCCCACGCTGAGCGCCGCCGGGACGTCCGCCAGCAGTTCCTCGCACAGGCTGCGCAACAGGATGATGCCGATGCGGGAGTCATCCGGGCCGAATACCCGGGCCAGGAGCCCGCGGGCGCCATTCAACAGATTCATCATGCTTCTCGAAGGTTTCAAGGAGCCGATGGATCTGCCGCTCGACGAACGACGTCGCGGCTCCATCAGCGCGAGCCGGACTGTCGCACCGGACGGCGCCAGCGGACCGAGGGTGCCGGCACTAAAACCCGGCGCGCGTGCCCTACCCGGCGCCATCGGCCCCGAACGTCGCCGCGGATGAAACACCCGCGTGAAATAGTGCCAGCGCGCCGCGGGCCTACCGGGTGCCCGGCTGCCGCGCGACGTCGACGGTGCGCGGGGGCGACCCGCCGACGGCGCGCGCCTGGATCTTGCTCGGCAGTGGAGAAACAGGTGCAACGCCGGCACGCCGCAGCGGCGCCCGGCCGGCAGAATCGCCCACGGCGAGAACGCCGATTGCCGCCCCCGGTCATGACGCCCCCCACCCGACAGTTGCCCTGGACGCTCGCCGACATCGACTTCGCCGCCGTCGAGGTGGCGCAGGTGCGCGACGACGCGACGCTGTTCCTGCTCGTCTGCGGCGCATCGTTCGTCGAGAGCGCCAGCCATACCTACGCCTGCAACCTCGTGGAGCGCTTCGCCGCCGATGCGGAGGTGGCCGACTGGCTGCGCGCGCACTGGGAGCCGGAGGAGCTCCAGCACGGGCGGGCCCTGGAGGCCTACGTGCGCCGCGTGTGGCCGGAATTCGACTGGGACGGCGCCTACGCCGGCTTCCTGGCCGAGTACGCCCGGCTGTGCACGCCGGACGACCTCGAACCCACCCGGGGCCAGGAAATGGCCGCGCGCTGCATCGTCGAGATGGGCACGACGACCTACTACCAGGCGCTGCACGCGGCCTGCGCGGAGCCGGTGCTGCGCGCGCTGGCCTGGCGCATCCGCGGCGACGAGGTGCGCCACTACAAGCACTTCCACGCGTTCTTCCTGAAATACCGCCGTCGCGATCGCCTGGGTCGGCGCCATGTGCTGGCCGCGCTGGTGCGCCGCGCCTTCGACCTGCGGCGCGAGGACACGACGATCGCGCTGCGCCACGCCGCCGCCTGGCGCGAGGGCGCCGCGTTCGCGCCGACGTCGGCCGGCGTGCCGGCGACGGCCGACGACCTCACGCGCCAGGCCTACCGACGCGTGCGCAGCCACCTGCCGATGGAGCTCGCCGTGCGCATGGCGATCCAGCCCTTGCAACTCGGCTCCGGCCTGCGGCGCTGGATGGTGCGACCGCTGGCGGCGCTGGGCGCCGGACTGCTGCGGGACTGAAGCAGCGGCGCGCCCTCACGGCGGCGCGCGGGGAGCGCTCGCGACCGGCGGCGGCGACGACGCCACCCGCAGGCCGACGACCAGCGGATCGTGGTCGGACGCCCGCCACGGCGTCGGCGTCCAGGTCGACGGTGCCGACGCCGCGGCGCCGGGCGCGCGCAACGCGAACGCGTAGTCCAGCAGCGCGGGCTCGTCGGCATCGACGTGCCAGGCGGTGACGCCGGTCACGCGCGGCGCCAGCGACGCGCTGGCGAACACGCCGTCGAGGCGGCCGGCGGCGCCGTCGAAGACGAACGAATAGCCGGCCGGGTCGAAGCGTGCCACCTGGTCGGCGAAGCCGCGCTCGGCCAGCAGCGCGGGCGCATCCTCGCGGGCGTAGGCGTTGAAGTCGCCCACCAGCAGGGTGTCGCCGATGCCGGTCGCGCGCGCGACGGCGTGCGCGAAGCGCGCCAGCGCGCGAGCCTGCGCGGCGCGCCGGTGGCTGAAGCAGCCCTGCAGGTCGCCCCGGTCGCGCTCGGCGCCGGAAGCGCCGTCGCAGCGGCGCGACTTGAAGTGGCTGGCGACGACGGTCAGGCGCGCCGCGCCATCGGCCGTCGCGAAGGTCTGCGCCAGCGGCGGGCGGGCATGCACCGGGTCGGCGTCGACTCGCGCGGGGCCGACGGGCAGCACCCGCGCCGGCTTGTAGAGGAGCGCCACGCGGATCGCGTCGTCGCCGGCCAGGCCCGGCGGCGTGTCGACCGCCGCCCACGTGGGGATGCCGGCGCGCGCGTTGAGCGCGCCGACCAGCGTGCCCAGCGCGACCGCGCCGTTGTTCTCGACCTCCATCAGCGCCACGATGTCGGCGTCGATCGCCGCCAGCATCTCGACGATCTTGGCCTGCTGGCGCTCGAACTCCCGCGCGGAGCGGGCGCCGCGGCAATCGGTCGACCGCCGCCGCGGGCCGCAGGCATGGCGGCCGTCGGCCGGCGTGCTGAAGTAGTTGTCGAGGTTGGCCGCGGCGATGCGCAGGTCCCCGCCCACCGGGTCGGGCGCGGGCCGGCGCGGGTTCGCGCGCACGAAGGCCGGCGGGCGCACGGGCTGGATCTTCCACGTGCCGGGTCCCTCGGCGCGCGCCGACGCCAGCCCGTAGTCGATCACGCCGGTGACGGCGTCGACGGTGTCGCCCGCGCGCACGCTGCCGTCGTCGCCCAGGTAGGGCACCGGTGCCGGGAACTGGCGCGCCGATGCGTCGTCCAGCACGATGGAGCGGCGGACGTTCGCGCGCGCCAGCGCCTGGGCGGCCGCGCCAGGGCGCACAAGGTTGGTGGGCGCCTGGACGCGTCCGCCGGCCGCCAGCGTCAGCTGGCCGAAGCGGCCGAGGAAGAAGTTCTGCTGCACCGTCAGCGGCCCGCGCAGCGTGACCAGCATGCCCTCGAAACGTTCCAGGTCGTCGCCCTCGGGCAGCGGCAGCGTGACGGGCACGGGCACCACGTCGCAACCGGCGCGCCGCACCTGCAGGACGTCGAGGTCGTGCAGCTCGGTGATCGGGTGGGCCAGCGTCTCGCGGTTGTCGGGCGCGCCGACGTTGAACTCCACGACGCGCCCGGCCACGCGCACGCACTGGCCCGCCACCACCGCCGCGGGGGCGTCGCCCGTGAACACGAACAAGCCGTGCGAGGCGCGCGCGCCGCCTGTGCCCGGCATCGATTGGAGGAAGAAGCCGTTGCTCGCAACCAGCGTCACCGCGCCCTCGGTGACCACGCGCCGCCCCGCCCACGGACTGCGCGCGCCGCGCCCCTGGATCGCGGCGATGGCGACGTCGGCGCCCGGGGACGCCGCCGGCGCCGGCTCGCCCGCGCCCGCCGGACGGGTCGATGCCAGCACGGCCAGTGCCAGGTATCGCAACAGGTGGGAAGGGGCCAGCCGCATGCGATCCATGTTGCCGCACCCACCCGCGAACGGCGCCCCCCGGACCAGCCCCTAAAATCGATTTCGGCGCGGCGATACAACGTTCCTGCGAGAACGACGCAACGCGCCTTCCGTCCGGGAGGGACAAGCGTGATATTCGGCATCGATCTGGGCACCACCAACAGCCTCATCGCCTGGCTCAAGGACGGCGTGCCCACGCCCGTGGCCAACGTGCACGGGAGCGTGCTGACGCCGTCCGTCGTCTCGGTGGACGCCGACGGCAGCGTGCTGGTGGGCGCCACCGCGCGCGAGCGCCTGGTCACGCACCCCAAGCGCAGCGCGGCCTCGTTCAAGCGGTTGATGGGCACCGGCCAGAAGGTGACGCTGGGCGGCGTGCACTACCGGCCCGAGGACCTGTCGGCGCTGGTGCTGCGCGCCCTGAAGGCGGACGCCGAGCACGCCACCGGCGAGCGGGTCGAGGAGGTCATCATCTCGGTGCCGGCCTACTTCAACGACCAGCAGCGCAAGGCGACGCGCCTGGCCGGTGAACTGGCCGGCCTGAAGGTGCTGCGCCTGGTCAACGAGCCGACCGCCGCGGCGCTGTTCCACGGCATCCACGAGCGCGACGCCGACGCCACGTTCCTCATCATCGACCTGGGCGGCGGCACCTTCGACGTGTCGATCCTCGAGCGCTTCAGCGGCGTGATGGAAGTGCGCGCCACGGGCGGCGACAGCTTCCTGGGCGGCGACGACTTCACCGAGGCCCTGGTGCTGTTGCTGGCGCGCAAGGCGGCGCTCGCCGACAAGGCGCTCGCCGACCCGGCCCGCCTCGGCGCGCTGCGCTTCGCCGCCGAGTCCGCCAAGCGTGCGCTGGCCTCGGCCGCCAGCTGCGAAGTCGACCTGCAGGGCCTGGGCCTGGGCCTGGTCGCCGTGACGCAGGCCGAGTTCGACAAGGCCTGCGAGCCACTGCTCGAGCGCCTGCGGGCACCCATCGAGCGCGCGTTGCGGGACGCGCGGCTGCGCGTGGCCGACCTCGACGAGATCGCGCTGGTCGGCGGCGCCAGCCGCATGCCCATGGTGCGCCGCCTGGTCGCGCAGCTGTTCGGCCGCCTGCCGGCGCGCCACCTCGACCCCGACCAGACGATCGCGCTCGGCGTGGCCGTCTGCGCAGGCCTGACCAGCCGCGACGCGGCATTCGAGGAGATGGTGCTCACCGACGTCTGTCCCCACACGCTGGGCATCCGCATCAGCGAGTCGGACGGCCGCGGCGGCCACGTCGGCGACGTCTTCCTGCCCATCATCGAGCGCAACACCGTCGTGCCGGCGAGCCGCGTGAAGACGGTGCAGACCGTGGCCGACAACCAGACCACGCTGGCCGTCGACATCTTCCAGGGCGAATCGCGCCACTGCAGCCAGAACATCGAGCTGGGCAGCGTCGAGCTCGCGATCCCGCCGCTGAAGGCGGGCGCCGTCCACGTCGACGTGCGCTACACCTACGACGTCAACGGCATCCTGGACGTCGACATCGCCGTCGCCGACCACGGCATCGAGCGCAACCTCGTCATCCGCAAGCTGGCCGGCGACATCAGCGACGCCGAGATCGAGCGCCGGCGCGTCGAGCTCGCCGCGTTGAAGGTGCACCCGCGCGACCAGGACCAGAACCGCCTGGTGCTGGCGCGCGCGAACCGCCTCTACGAGCAGTTGCTGGGCGACGAGCGCGAGCAGGTGGGCCGCTGGCTGAGCCAGTTCGAGGCGGTGCTGGGGCGCCAGGACGGCAAGGAGATCGCCGAGGCGCGTTCGCAATTCTCGGCCGCGCTCGACACGGTCGAACGCGGCCCCGCCTGGTAGGCCCCGCATGACGCCGTGGCAGGCCCTGGGCGTGGACCAGGAGGTCGCCGTGACCGACCTGCGGCGTCGCTATGCGGCGCTGATCAAGGAGTTCCGGCCGGAGACGCATCCGCAGGACTTCGCGCGCATCCGCGCGGCCTACGAAGTGGCGTTGCCGTTCGCGCGCCGGCGCGAGCAGGAACGGGCCGAGGAGACCGGGGAGGCGGGGTGGGCCGACACGCCGTCGGCCGAGACCGGGACCGAAGCGCCGCCAACGGCCGGGGAGCCGGCCGCCGGTGCCGAGGTCGCGGCGATGCCCGGGCCCCAGGTCGCCATCGAGGTGCCGCCGGCACCGGTCGCCGGCGTGCCGCCCGTGGCCACCGACGCGGCCGCCGCGCCGACGGTCGCGGCCGCGCCCGTCGCGGACCGCGGCGCGCCGGACGACGAGCCGCCGCGCCTGGCCACGCACTTCCAGCACTTCCACGCGCTCGCCGGCGCGGCCACCGGCACGGACGACGAGTCCTGGCTGCCGGCGCTGCGCGACCTGCTGCAGGCCCGCGTGCAGGCCACGCTGGACGACAGCCAGGCGCTCGAATTCGCGCTGCTGCGCTGGTTCATCGAGTCCGACGCGCCGCCGCTGACGCTGCTGTTCGAGACGGGCCGCGCATTCGACTGGCACCGCCACCCGGCGCGGCTGTCGGGGTGGCTGTCGCCCTGGGTGCTGCGCCAGATGGAGGCCCGGCTGGCGCTGTCGCGCGACCTGGTCTACGCGCGCCACTTCAGCGGCAACGCCTGCCTGCGGCGCCTGCATTCGCCGCGCCGCCGCATCGTGCCCATCGTGTTCCACCCGACCGCGCTCGAGGCGCTGCACTGGGCGCGGCGCTGGCAACACGGTTGCGAGGACGCGGACGCGAAGCCCCTGGCCGCCTGCCTGGACCCGCGCGCGCTGAAACGCCTGCAAGGCCTGGCGTCCACCGACCTGCTCGTGGGCGCGTGCGCGGGCCTGCCGTTGGCGAGCGTCGCGCCCGACCTCGCAGGGGTGCTGGACGGCCTGCTGTTCGGCCTGGTCGCGACGGCGATCGTCTTCGGGTCGCGCCGCGTGCTGCAGTTCATCGCCGGCCTGGCGCCGACCCATTGGGCGCGTCGCATCGTGCGCGGCGTGGCCGGCAGCCTGGCCGTGGCGGGCGTGCTCGCGGCAGTGGCGGCGTTCGTCGGCGCCGTCGTGCTCGCCGCCCCCGAACCGGGGTCGGCGGCCATCGCGCTGGGCGCGGTGCTGATCGCGCCGGCCACGCTGTTCGCGGCGGCGCTGGCCTGGCGAGTCGCCGCCTGGCTGGAACTCGTCGCCGCCTGGCCCTTCCTGTGGCGCGAGGCGGTCCATCGCCTGGAGTTCGATCGCTTCCTGGACCGCCGGGGCGCGCCGCCGGCGGGCCGGGCGTTCGGACCGCGGATGGGGTTTCTGCCGCGGCTGCGCTCGGTGCCCGAGGCGCTGCGGCTGCAGGAGCGCGAGGTGCTGCGGCACGAGCGACCACCGCGGGCCCGGCCGTTCCGGCTGGTGCACCTGGGCGGTACGAAGTCGACGCCCAAGGGCTGGCGCTACCTGTGGTTCGCGCTCTGGGCGGCGTTCGCGATCGCGCGCCTGGTGCACGCCGTCGGCGGCGCGCCGTGAGCCGGATCAGGGCTTGTCGAGCAGCGGCAGCATCGCCGAGATCATCGCCATCGTCACCGTCACGCCGATGCACAGCGGCAGCAGGCTGCGGAATTCGCCCGGCAGCAGGCGCTCGAACGCCGCGCGCAGGCGGGCCAGGCCGGTGCGCGGGACCGCCGGGGCCGCGTCGTCGGCCGGGGCGCCCTCGCCCGGCTCGTCGCCGCGGCGCTGGGCGGCGATGACGGCGCGCGCGTGGTTGGCGGCCTCGTGCGCCTTGGCTTCCTGGGCCGCGACCCACTGGGACGTGACCCAGGATTGCGGGATGGCGGGCTCGTCGGCCGCAGCCGGCGCCGCGGCCTGCGCGGGCGCGGTGGCGGCGCGCTCCAGCGCGCTGCGCGAGGAGGACGCCGCGTCCCGGGCGGCCGCCGGGCCCGGCAGGCCGGCCTCGGCCGCCGCGGCGGCGTCGTCCTCGCCGAACATCTGGGTGGGCGCGAAGCCGCTGTAGTCCTCGTCGCCGGCCGTGTGCAGGAATTGCGTTTCCGCGAATCCGGCGCTCGGGCGGGGGGCATTCTTGTTGGAACGGGAGAGTGGCTTGAACATGTCTTTCCTCCGGGGGCCGGTTCGTCGTGGGAAGTCAGGCGAGCTGTGCTTCCCGGCACCGAACTTCAGCGCGGCCCGGGCCCCGGACGGCGCGGCAGGGGCGTCGACCGGGAGGCTGGGTCGGGACGTCTTCGTCGGACGAAACGCCCTTTGTGGCAGATTTTCGGCTCTTCGCGCCCGACTCGACAGCAGGCGAACTACTTACTTTGCGAGCAGATCGACCCCAGGAAGCGCCGGATCGGTGCATCGCGGGGCAGCAAGAGCGTGTCGAAGTCCGCCATTCTGCTGGCGGCCGGCGGATGGGCTGGCCGATGAGAGAAGTTTCGCCGAACTGCGCCGGCCGCGCTTCCCCAAAAGGGGGGGCCGGGACACCCCCCCGGGCGGCAGGGCCCACAGATTGGCCGCGGCGGTCAGTCCGCGGCCGGGGCGGCGGCGCTGTCCGTGGCGATCCGGCCGCCGGCCAGCGTGACGACGCGGTCGGCCACGGCGATGGTCTCGGGGCGATGCGCCACGACCACGCGGGTGAGCTGCATCGCCCGCACCGCCTCGTTGACGCTGCGTTCGTTGCCCAGGTCCAGCTGGCTGGTGGCCTCGTCCAACACCAGGATGCGCGGGCGCCGGTACAGCGCGCGCGCCAGCAGCAGGCGCTGCTTCTGGCCGCCGGACAGGCCGGTGCCGACGTCGGTCACCAGCGTGTGGAAGCCCATGGTCATCGCGCGGATCTCGGCGTCGACCGCGGCCAGCCGCGCACAGTCCTCGATGCGCTCGAGGTCGGGCTCGGGGTCGAAGAAGCAGATGTTGTCGGCCACCGAGCCCGAGAACAGCCGGTCCTCCTGCATCACGGTGCCGATCAGCGCACGGTAGTGCGACAGCCCCAGGCGCTGGATCGGCGTGCCGTCGAACAGCACCTCGCCCTCGGTGGGCGGCAGCAGCCCCAGCATCACCTTGACCAGCGTCGTCTTGCCGCAGCCGGACGGGCCGGTGATGGCCAGGCTGCGCCCGGCCTCCACCACCAGGTCGACGCCGCGCAGCACCCACGGCTCGGTGGGCGCGTAGCGGTAGCCGACGTTGCGCAGCTCGATGCGGGCCGGGCGCCGGCCCAGGTCCACCTCGACGGCCGCGGGCGCCTCGCCCGGCTCGGTCCGGGCCAGCGCGATGTCGGCCACGCGTTCGCCGTGCAGGCGCAGCATCGCGAGCTCGGAGGCGGTGTCGATCAGCGCGGCCACGCGCGCCGAGAACAGCTCCTTGTAGGCCAGGTACGCGAACAGCATGCCCACGCTGAAGCCGCCCGCCAGCACCAGCCGCGCCGCCAGCCACACGACCATCACGCGCTCGAGCCCGAACAGCAGCGTCTGCGCGCTCTCGTGGGCCACGTGCACCCGCGCGACGCGAAGGCCGGCGTTGAACTGGTCGGCCAGCATGTTCATCCAGCCGGCACGGCGCTGGTCGCCGCGGCCGAACAGGCGCACGCTCTGGATGCCGCCGGCGGTCTCGAGGAAGTGCGTCTGCTGGCGCGCCGCATGGATGATCTCCTCGGCGCTGGCCTCGCGCAGCGAGCGGAAGACCGCCCAGCGCAGCAGTCCGTACAGGCCGGCCGCCACCAGCGACACGGCCATCAGCGCCGGGCTGTACAGGCCCATCATCGCCAGCGTGCCGGCCACCATCAGGCCGTCGACGAGCGCCTGCACCAGGCCGGTGGTGAGCGTCTTCTGGATCACCGAGATCGAGCCGAAGCACGACACGATGTGGCCCACGTGGCGCTTCTCGAAGAACTCCAGCGGCAGCCGCACCAGGTGGCCGAACACGTTGCCCAGCCACTGGAAGTTCAGGCGCGCGCTGAGCGTTGCCACCCACCAGCTGCGCACCGCGCCGATGCCGGCCTGCAGCAGCACCAGCAGGCCGAAGCCCAGCGCCAGCACCGCCAGCAGTTCGCGGTCGGCGGCCAGCAGCGCCTGGTCGACCACCCACTGCAGGTAGAACGGCAGCGCGATGACCACCACCTCGAGCGCCAGCGCCAGCGCCAGGATCTGCGCCAGGCCGCGGTTCAGGCCGGTGATGCGGCCCATCAATCCGCGCAGCGTGAAGTGCAGCCGTTCGGACTGGGGCGCGAAGCCCTCGCCCGGCGCCAGTTCCAGGGCGATGCCGGTGAAGTGCGGCGCGAACTCGGCCGGGCTCAGCGAGCGCACGCCCACGCGCGGGTCGTGGATCACGATGCGGCGGCGGCCGACCGACTTCAGTACCACGAAGTGGTTCATGTCCCAGTGCAGGATGCACGGCAGCCGCAGCTCGCGCAGGTTGTGCAGGTCCAGCTTCAGCGGGCGGCTGTCCAGGCCCAGCGCGGCGGCCACGCGCACCAGCGCCTCGAAGTTGGCGCCCTTGCGCGACAGCCCGAAGCGCAGGCGCAGCGACGGCAGGTCGGTGTCCAGCCCGAGGGCCACGGCCACCATCGCCAGGCAGGCCAGGCCGCACTCGGTGGCCTCGGTCTGCAGGATGACCGGCAGGTGGCGGCCCAGGCCCAGCTGACGCGTCACGCCGGCGGGCACCGGGTCGCGCTGCATCGCCGCGTTCATCGGGCACCCCTGCGCCTGGCGGCTGCGGTGCGAGCGCCTTCGGACGGCCGGGCGGCGCTCATTGCCCCGCCACCCGCAAAGCCGCCAGCGGCTCGAGCGCCCACTGCACCAGCGTGCGGCGCTCGGCGACGAGGCTGGCCTGCACGTGCATGCCGGCCTGCAGCGAGGCGCGCCAGGCGAGCGCGCGGTCGGCGGGCGCGTCGGCGTCCAGCGTCACCCGCACCCGGAAGACGTCCGGGCGGGGCGCGGTGCCGGCGGCCGCCGCGTCGCCCAGGTCCTGGCGCGGCACCGCGCTGCGCGCGACCTCGCGCACATGGGCGCGCAACTGCCCGTAGCGCGCGTACGGGAACGCGTCCACGCGCAGCCACACGGGGGTGCCCGGGCGCACGAAGCCGGCGGCCTCGGTGGGCACCCACAGCTCGGCCTCCAGCGCGGCGCCCGCCGGCAGCAGCGTGGCCAGGGTCTGGCCGGCGACGACGGACTGGCCGGGCGCGGCCAGCAGCGTGGCGACCTCGCCGGCCTGCGGCGCGAGCACCTGCGTGCCGCGGCGCGCCTCGTTCTCGGCCTGCGCCTGCGCCAGCGCCAGCGCCTCGCGCCGCATCTGCGAGCTCTCGCGGTCGGACTGCAGCGGCAGCGCCGCGCGCTCGGCGCGCAGCGTGGCGAGCTCGGCCTGGGCGGTGCCGCGCGCGCGCTCCATCTCGGACAGCCGGCCCTGCTGGTCCAGCAGCTCGGTCTGCTTCTCGGCGGCCTCCACCGGCGAGACGGCGCCGCTGCGCACCAGCTCGGGGTAGCGCCCGGCGACGTCGCGCACCAGTTGCACCCGCTCGCGCTGCAGCACGATCTCGCGCTCCTGCTGGGCGAGCCCGGCGTCGACCGCGAGTACCCGCGCGTCGAGCGCCGCCGCCTGCTGGCGCGCCTGCAGGCCCTGCTGGCGCAGCTCGTCGACCAGGCCGCCCTGGCGCTGCGCGAGCGAGCGCGCCACGGCCTCCTGGGTCGGGCCGGCGGCGCTGGACTGCTCGGCCGACAGCTGCACCACCGCCTGCCCTGCCGCGACGCGGCTGCCCTGCGCGGCGGGCGTCGCCACCACGACCCCGGCCTGCGGCGCGACCAGCCTCAGCACCCCGCCCGCGGGCATCAGCACGCCGTCGACGGCCTGCCGGCGCGCGAAGCCCTGGGTGGCGGCGAAGACGAGCAGCGCGCCGACCACCAGCACGAAGAACGCGGCCACGGCCGTCTGCCACGGGCTGCGCGTCAACACGATCGCACCGTGGAACTTCTGACGCTGGAAATCGACGGCCTGGCGGCGGAACAGCTCGGTCATGGGAGAACGTAGGGCGCGACGCGCGACCGCGAAGCGTAGCTCAGAAATGCAGCACTTCCATGGGCGCTCACCCGTGCAGTTGCAAGCGTTCGATGCAGGCCCGACATGATCGCGATGCACATTCGGCATCGTCGGTGCGCGCGGCGCCCGCTACAGTGGGTTTCCCCAACCACGACACCGGCGCCCGGCGCGCCCCGGAGCCCCGCATGAAGCTGCTGATCGGCAACAAGAACTACTCGTCCTGGTCGATGCGCCCGTGGGTGCTGCTCACGCACTTCGACATCCCGTTCGAGGAGGTGATGGCCCGCTTCGACAGCTTCGCGCCCGACTCCACCTTCAAGGCCACCGTGGCAGCGCTGTCGCCGGCCGGCAAGGTGCCCATCCTGGTGGAGGACGACGGCTTCGCCGTCTGGGACACGCTGGCCATCGCCGAGTACGTGGCGGAGAAGTTTCCCGCCCTGGCGCTGTGGCCGCGCGACGCCCGGCGGCGCGCCCGCGCCCGCAGCGTCTGCGCCGAGATGCACAGCGGCTTCGGTGCGCTGCGCAACGCGTTCGGCATGAACATCGAGGCCGCCCTGCCGGAGGTCGGCGCGCGCGTGCTGGCCGAGGACGCGCCGGTGCGCGCCGACCTGGCCCGCATGATCGCGCTGTGGCAGGACGCCCTGGCCGGCTCCGGCGGCCCGTTCCTGTTCGGCGACTACTCCATCGCCGACGCCTACTTCGCCCCGGTGGTGATGCGCCTGCGCACCTACGCGCTGCCGGTGCCGCCCGAGATCGCGGGCTACATGGCGCGCGCCACGGCGGCCAAGGGCACGGCGGCGTGGATCCGCGACGCGCTGGCGGAAAAGGAATTCCTGCAGTTCGAGGAGCCGTACCGAACGTCGCGCGACTGACGCGGCCACGCGACGCGGCCGCCGGGCCGCGCGGGGTTCCTTCGGTATATTGGAAGAACATGTCCGATTCCCGTTCTTCCGCACTGGCGCAGCTCGCGCCATTTGCCCTGGTCGTCCTCGCGCTGTTGTCCGGCAGCCCCGCATGCTCCCAACCCGTCGCCGAGGCGGCATCGGCGGCGTCCGAGGCGTCCGCGCCAGCCGTGGCGCCTGCGGTCTCCGCAGCCTCCGCAGCCTCCGCAGCCTCCGCAGCCTCCGCGGCCTCCACGACGTCCGATGACCCGGCGCCATCCAGCGCCTCGACGGCGGCCGCGCCGACTTCGGCCGTCGCGCAGGCCCGGCCCGCGGTGGTCGCGCCGTCGGCGCCCGCGGCCCGGCCCGCGGCGCCGCCCACGGGGCCGGCACCGGCCGCGCTGCCGCCGCCGACGCCTGCCGATGCCCCTACGGGGTATGCGAGCAACGCCCGCGAGGATCTCGTCCGCGATGCGCGCGACGCCTTCCAGCGCCACGACCGCGGCCGCCTCGCCTCGCTGCGCGCCACCGCGCTCGCCAACCGCCTGCAACTGGCACCCTGGGTCGACTACTGGGAGCTGACCACGCGCCTGTCGGAGGTGAGCTCCGCCGAGATCGAGCAGTTCTACGCCCGCTGGCCCGGCAGCTACGTGGAGGACCGACTGCGCAACGACTGGCTGCTCGAGGTCGGCCACCGCCACGACTGGGAAGCGTTCAAGCGCGACTACCCGCGCTTTCGCATGAACGACGATCGCGAGGTCACCTGCTACGCGACGCTGGTCGACCACCTGGCCGGCAAGGACGTGCACGACGCCGCGCTGGCGCAGTGGCTGGCGCAGAAGGACGCCGACAACGGTTGCCAGCTGCTGGCCCAGACCCTGCACGACGACCAGGTGTTCACCGAAGACGACGTCTGGCGCCGCCTGCGCCAGGCCGCCGAGGCCGGGCGCCAGCGCGCTGCGCGCGGGGCCGCCACCCTGCTGGGCAAGGCGGCGCTCAAGGACATCAACACGATGTGGGACAACCCGGCGCGCTTCATCGCCCGCAAGTCCGACATCGTCACCGCCCGCCGCAACGACATGATCGCGCTGGCGCTGGCCCGCATGGGTGCCAGCGATCCCGCCGCCGCGGCGCTGCAGTTGCAGGAACGCTGGCAGCAGACGATAGGCGCCGACAACGCCGCCTGGGCGTGGGCGGTGATCGCCCGCCACGGCGCGCAGTCGCTGTTGCCCGATGCCGTGGACTGGGCCAGCCGCGCCTGGGCGGCCCGCAAGCCGGCGCGCCGCGGCGAACGGCTGCCGCCGCCGGACTGGGGCGACGAGGTGCTGGGCTGGCATGCACGCGCCGCGCTGCGCGCGGGCACGGGCACCCAGCGCTGGAAGGACGTGGAGCGCGCCCTCGACGCGATGGGCCCGAGCGAGCGCGCCGAAAGCCACTGGACCTACTGGCATGCCCAGGCCGAGCTCGCGCTGGCCCAGGCCGCCGCCGGCGCCGACAGCGACGCTGCCGTCGCCGAGGCGCGCCGCCAGCTCAAGGCGCTGTCGTCGACCGTCGGCTTCTACGGCCTGCTGGCTGCCGAGGACCTGGGCGCGTCCTTCGTCCTGCCGCCGCGGCCGCCGCCCGTCACGCCGCTGGAACGCGGCCTGGCGCACGCCAACCCGGGGCTGCAGCGCGCGCTGGCGCTCGACGCGATGGACCTGCGCGACGAGGCCCGCCGCGAGTGGAACTTCACGTTGCGCGGCATGAGCGACCGCGACCTGATCGCCGCCGCCCAGTGGGCCTGCGACGCCGGCGACTGGCAGCTGTGCATCAACACCAGCGAACGCACCAAGGTCGAGATCGACATCGCGCAGCGCTACCCGATGCCGTTCCGGCGCGACATCGTCGAGGCGGCCACCAACGCCGGGCTCGATCCCGCCTTCGTGTTCGGCCTGATCCGCCAGGAGACGCGCTTCATGGGCAACATGCGCTCGGCCGTGGGCGCGAACGGCCTGATGCAACTGATGCCGGCCACGGCGAAGTGGGCGGCGAAGAAGGCCGGCATCGTGTACCGGCCCGAGCTGATCGCCGATCCGTCCACCAACCTGCGCATCGGCAGCTTCTACCTGAAGCTGGTGCTCGACAGCTTCGGCGGCTCCGACCCGATGGCCGCCGCCGCCTACAACGCCGGCCCGGCGCGGCCGCGGCGCTGGCGCGGCGGCCTGATGCTGGCGCCCGAGGTGTGGACGGAGAACGTGCCGTTCCACGAGACCCGCGACTACGTCAAGAAGGTGCTGACCAACGCCGCGATCTACGCCGCCCTGCTGGGCAACAAGGGCCCGTTGCTGCGTCCGCGGCTGGGGCCGCAGATCGGCCCGCGCGACGCCGAGCAGCCGCCGGCGCCGGACATGCCATGAAGGCCTACGTCGTCGGCGGCGCGGTGCGCGACGGCCTGCTCGGCGAGCCGGTCAACGACCACGACTGGGTGGTCACCGGCGCGAGCCCGCAGGACATGCTGGACGCCGGCTTCCTGCCGGTGGGCAAGGACTTCCCTGTCTTCCTGCACCCGGACACCCACGAGGAATACGCGCTCGCCCGCACCGAGCGCAAGACCGGCCCCGGCTACCGCGGCTTCGAGGTCTACGCGGCGCCCGACGTCACGCTGGAGGACGACCTGGTGCGGCGCGACCTGACGATCAACGCGATCGCCCAGGACGCCGACGGCACGCTGATCGACCCGTACGGCGGCCGGCGCGACCTGGAGGCCAGGGTGCTGCGCCACGTGTCGGCGGCGTTCGAGGAGGACCCGGTGCGCATCCTGCGCGTGGCCCGCTTCGCGGCGCGCTGGCCCGACTTCACCGTGGCGCCCGAGACCACGGCCCTGATGCAGCGGATGGTCGCCGCCGGCGAGGCCGACGCGCTGGTGGCCGAACGCGTGTGGCAGGAAGTCTCGCGCGGCCTGATGGAACGCGCCCCGGCGCGCATGTTCGACGTGCTGCGCGGCGTCGGCGCGCTGGCCCGGCTGCTGCCCGAGGTCGATGCGCTGTTCGGCGTGCCGCAGCCGCCGGCCCACCATCCCGAGATCGACACCGGCGTGCACACGATGATGGTGCTGGGCCGCTGCGCCGCCACCGCCCAGCCGCTGCCGGTGCGCTGGGCCAGCCTGGTGCACGACCTGGGCAAGGCGACCACGGCGGCCGACGTGCTGCCGCGCCACATCGGCCACGAGGGACGCGGCGAAGAGCTGATCCGCGCGCTGGACGCGCGCCTGCGCGTGCCGGTGGACTGCGGCGAGCTGGCGCTGCTGACCGCGCGCGAGCACACCAACATCCACGCCAGCGAGAAGCTCGATGCGGCGGCCGTGCTGCGGCTGCTGGAGCGCTGCGACGCGTTCCGCCGCCCCGAGCGCTTCCTGCAACTGCTGGCCGCCTGCGAATGCGACGCCACTGGCCGCCTGGGCTTCGAGGATCGCCCCTATCCGCAACGCGCGCGCCTGGCCGCGGCGCTGACGACGGCCCAGGACGTCGACAGCCGCGCCGCCTCCTCGCAGGCCCTCGAACGCGGCCTGCAGGGGCCGGCGATCGCCGAAGCCATCCGCCGGGCCCGCGTCGCGGCCCTGGCCATCGCCCTGGACACCGACACCGATCCGCCCGCGCCATGAAGATCCCCGCCGCACAGAACGCCCTCCTCGTCATCGACATGCAGACGATCCTGTTCGACCCCGAGCCCGCCGAGGCCGAGGACGTCGTCGCCCGCATCAATGACCTGGCCGCGCGGGCGCGCCTGGCGGGCGTGCCGGTGGTGTGGGTGCAGCACGAGACGAGCACCGGCGACCTGGTGGCCGACACCCCCGGCTGGCGCCTGCATCCCGGCCTCGTCACCCAAGCGGGCGACCTGTTCGTGCGCAAGACGATGTCCGACGCCTTCCTGCACACCGCGCTGCACGCGCTGCTGGCCGAGCGCGGCGTGCGCCACGTGACCGTGTGCGGCTATTCGAGCGAGTTCTGCGTCGACTCCAGCGTGCGCGGCGCCGCCTCGCGCGGCTACGCCGTGACGCTGGCCGCCGACGCCCATACCTCGCACGACAAGCCCCACGCCACCGGGCTGCAGATCCGGCTGCACGAGAACGAGACGCTGCGCAACATCAGCAGCTTCCACGTCGTGATCGACGCAGTGCCGGCCGCGGAGATCGCCTTCACTTGATCCAGGCGATCGCGCTGGCGATCAGCAACAGCACGGCGCTGCTGCCCAGCGGCAGGAAGAACACGCGGTTGCCGATGCGAAAGCGCAGGTCGCCGGGCAGCTTGCCGAAGCCGTGGCGCGTCATCCAGTCGCCGAAGCGGTTGAACACGAGCAGGCAGATGAGGATGACCAGCAGGAAGCGCATCAGCTGCCGTGCTCACAACATGTGCGAGCGATCGCCGGCCCGGAACCCGATCGGGTCGAGCTCGCACCCGCGCGCCAGCGCGATCACCTTGAACAGTTCGCCCATCTCGTGCTCGTTGACCAGCTTCTGCGCGTTGGCGCGTTCGGCCACGCTGGCCGCGGCCAGCAGGTCGACCAGGCCGCAGTTGATCAGGAAGCGCGCCTGCGAGGTGTAGCCCAGCACGGTCAGGCCGGCCTCCTGGGCCGCCAGCGCGATGCCGCTGAAGTTGACGTGCGCCGTGATGTCCTTGGCGCCGATGTCCGCCAGCGGGTCGCCGTCGGCGCGGTGCGCCTGGTGGCACATCAGCGTGCCGCCCAGGCGCTGTGGATGGTAGTACTCGTGTTCGGGAAAGCCGTAGTCGACCAGGATCGCCACGCCGCGCTGCAGGCGATCGGCCAGGCTGGTGACGAAGCTCTCGGCGATCGGGTGGATCTCGGTGACGCTGCCGTCGATGAAGAAGCCGTCCATCAGCGCGGCCGCGGCCTGGGTCTCGCCTTCGAGCGAGAACGGGGCGTGCAAGTCGGCGAACGCGAAGCGGTGCGGTGCGGCGCCAGCCGCATCGGCCCCCCCTGTGGGGTGGCTGCCGTCGTTGGCCGGGCCCGCCGCGCGCGCGGCCGAGGCCGGGTCGGCCAGGTCGACGACGCCGCGCTCGTGCCAGCGTCCGCCCGAGCGGTGCAGCAGCTTGACCGGCATCGCGTCGAGCACCTCGTTGCCCACCACGACGCCCTCGATCGCCTCGGGCCAGGCGTCGAGCCAGCGCACGCGCGGCGCGAAGCGCGCGAGGCGCGCCTGCTGGCGCTCGCGCAGGTGCGCGGAGAGCTCGACGATGGTGTAGTCCACGGGCACGCGCAGCATGCCGTCGTCGTCGGCGTCGTCGGCGTCCAGCGCCTCCAGCAGTTGCTCGGCCAGCGCGCCGGTGCCGGCGCCGAACTCGTAGACACGCTCGCTGCCGGCTGCCGTGAGGGCTTCCCGGACCTGCACCGCCAGCGCCCGGCCGAAAAACGGCGACAATTCGGGCGCGGTGACGAAATCGCTGCCGCCCTCGGGCCCCAGGCCGAAGATGCGGCGTCCGCCGCTGTAGTAGCCGAGGCCGGGCGCATAGAGCGCCTCCGCCATGAAATCGTCGAAGGGCATCCAGCCGCCGGCCGCGGCGATGCGGGACGCGATGCGCGCGACCAGCGCGTCGGCTGGCGCCGAAGCGGTCGAGGAATCTGTCGTGGTGCCCGGAAGGCCGGGCCTGGAATTGCGCTGCATCGAATCAAATTGTAGGGATCATGGCCACCCCCCACCACCTTGACGCCGAAATATCGCCCGCGGGCACGCCGCATCGGCGCGCGTACGAACATGACGGCCCGCGGCCGGTGGCGCTCGTGACGGGCGCCGCGCGCCGCATCGGCCGCGTGATCGCGCTCGAACTGGCGCACGCGGGCTTCGACATCGCGCTGCATCACCGCGGCAGCGAGGCCGCCGCGCACGCCACCGCCGCGGAACTGCGCAGCGCCGGCGTCGACGTGCACCTGTTCGCCGCCGACTTCGCCGACCCGGCCGCCGCCGCGGCGCTGCTGCCCGCCGTCGCGCGGGCCTGCGGCCGCGTCGACGCGGTGGTCAACAGCGCGTCGCGCTTCGAGTACGACAGCCCGGCCACCTTCGACGCCGCACTGCTGGAGGCGCTGACCCGCAGCAACACGGCCGCGCCGATCGCACTCGCGCAGGCGCTGGCCACCCAGGTGGCCGCGCAGCCGGCGCACGCGCGGGTGACGCCCTGCGTGGTCAACCTGCTCGACCAGAAGCTGCACAACCCCAACCCCGACTACTTCTCGTACACGCTCACCAAGGCGGCGCTGGCGCACGCCACGGTGCTGCTCGCGCAGGCGCTGGCGCCGGCGGTGCGCGTGTGCGGCGTGTCGCCCGGCATCACGCTGGTCTCGGGTCCGATGGACGAGGCCGAGTTCGCCAAGGCCCACAAGCTGACTGCGCTCGGCCGCTCGTCCACGCCCGAGGACATCGCGCGCGCCGTGCGCTTCCTCATCGAATCGCCCGCGATCACCGGCATCGACCTCGCGGTCGACGGCGGCCAGCATCTCGTGGGCCAGCCGCGCGACGTGCTGTTCCTCGCGCGCGACGACCAACCCGCGGCGCGCTGACGCGACGCCCCCGCCCTCAACCAAGACACCCGACATGCACAGCCTCCTGCTCAACCCCACCCTGATGGACTGCCGGCGGCTGTTCCTGCGCAACTACGAGGTGTGGATCAACATCGGCGTGCACGAGTTCGAGAAGAAGGGCGAGCAGCGCGTCCTGATCAACGTCGACCTGTACGTGCCGCTGGCCACCTCCACGCCGCATGCCGACCAGCTGGCCGAGGTGCTGGACTACGACTTCATCCGCTCGACCATCGCCACGCGCATGTCGCGCGGCCACGTGCACCTGCAGGAGACGCTGTGCGACGACGTGCTGGCGCTGATGCTGGCGCACCCGAACGTGCGCGCGGCGCGCGTGTCGACCGAGAAGCCCGACGTCTACCCGGACTGCGAGGCGGTGGGCGTGGAAGTGTTCGGATTGAAGGAGGCGTGATGAGCCTGGAACGCAACGAGGACGCCGGCGGCGGCGCGGCCCCGGCCGGCGCGGTGTTCGACGAGCGGCAGACCGCCGCGAAGCGCAAGGCCGCCTACGAGGTCAACAAGCTGTCCAAGCGCCTGCACCGCCAGGTCGGCGCGGCCATCATCGACTACAACATGATCGAGGCCGGCGACAAGGTGATGGTGTGCCTGTCGGGCGGCAAGGACAGCTACGCGATGCTCGACATCCTGCTGTCGCTGCGCGAGCGCTCGCCGGTCAAGTTCGACCTGGTCGCGGTCAACCTCGACCAGAAACAGCCCGGATTCCCGGAGCACGTGCTGCCCGACTACCTGCGGGCGCGCGGCGTGCCGTTCCACATCGAGGAGCAGGACACGTACTCGATCGTCACCGAGCACATCGAGCCCGGCAAGACCATGTGCTCGCTGTGCTCGCGGCTGCGCCGCGGCATCCTGTACCGCGTGGCCGGCGAGCTCGGCTGCACCAAGATCGCGCTGGGCCACCACCGCGACGACATCGTCGTGACGATGTTCATGAACATGTTCTTCGGCAGCCGCCTGAAGGGCATGCCGGCCAAGCTGGTCAGCGACGACGGCCGCAACGTGGTGATCCGCCCGCTCGCCTACGTGGCCGAGCCCGACCTGGTGCGCTGGGCCGAGCACCGCGCGTTCCCCATCATCCCGTGCACGCTGTGCGGCAGCCAGGACAACCTGCAGCGGGTGCAGATCAAGCAGATGATCCGCGAGTGGGACCGGCAGCACCCGGGCCGCATCGAGAACATCTTCACCGCGATGGCCAACATCACGCCTTCGCACATGATGGACCGCGCGCTCTACCCGTTCACCACGATCCAGGCCAGCGGCCGGCCCGAGCCGGACGGCGACATCGCGTTCGACGAGGACGAGCACTGCGGGACGCCCAGGCCGGGCGTGATCCGCATCGTCTGAAGCGCGCTGAACCGGCACGTCGCGCGCAGGAATGGACGGGAGGGCGGGCCGACCGGGCCTGCAAGGCCGGCGACAGCCTGCGGAAAGCGCCCGGGCGGGCGCGCCGGATGCCGGTTCATACTCGGGTTACATGCGGGCGCTACGCTCGCCAGAAGCGGTGCCGTGTTCGGCACCCGGGAGTACCGACATGCGCATCATCCAAACCACCCAACGTTTCCTGGGCGTCGCCGCGCTGGCCGGCGCGGCACTGCTCGCCGGCTGCGCCAGCCTGCGCGTGGTCGACACCTCCGTGGCCACCTTCGGCGCCTGGCCCGCCGACACCGCGCCCGGCACCTACGCGTTCGACCGCCTGCCGTCCCAGGAGGCCAACCCGCAGCGCCAGCAGGCGCTGGAGAACGCCGCCGCGCAGGCGCTGGCCCTGGCCGGCTTCAAGCCGGTGGCCGAGGGCGCCAGGCCGGCCGTGGTGGTGCAGATCGGCGCACGCACCGAACGCTTCGAGCAGGCGCCCTGGGACGATCCGTTCTGGTGGGGCGGCCCGCGCCGCGCCGGCTACGCCGGCTGGGCGCCGTACGGGCCCTACGGCCCCTGGGGCCCCTACGGCTTCCACCACGGCATCTGGGCGCCGTTCCCGCCCGTGCAGGATGTCTACCTGCACGAAGTGGCGCTGCTGATCCGCGAGGCCACCACGGGCAAGGCGCTGTACGAGACCCGGGCGAGTTCCGACGGCTACAGCGCCGGCGGCGATCGCCTGCTGGCCGCGATGTTCGACGCGGCGATGAAGGATTTCCCGCGCACCAACGACAAGCCGCACACCGTGCGCGTCGACCTGCCGCTGGTGCCGCCGGCCACGGCGCCGGCCGCCAGCGCGCCGGCGGCCTGACCCCCCGAACCTGGCGGCGCCGCCCGGCCCGGGGCACGCTGCGCGCCTTGCGATAATTGCGGTTTCTCACACGAACCGGAATTTCATATGGCACTCAGCGTGGTGATCATGGCGGCGGGCAAGGGCACGCGGATGCGTTCGGCGCGTCCGAAGGTGCTGCACGCGCTCGGCGGCAAGCCCCTGCTGGGCCATGTCGTGGACACCGCCGAAGCCCTGGCGCCCGAGCGCTGCATCGTCGTCACCGGCCATGGCGCCGAGGCGGTGGAGGCCGCGTTCGCCGGCGCGCACCGCGTGTTCGTGCGCCAGATGCCGCAGCTGGGCACCGGCCACGCCGTCCAGCAGGCCGTGCCGGCACTGCCCGACGACGGCATCACGCTCGTCCTCAACGGCGACGTGCCGCTGATCCGCGAGGCCACGTTGCGCGCGCTGGTGGACGCCTGCGGCGGCACGCGGCTGGCGCTGCTGACGGTGGAGCTGGCCAATCCATTCGGCTACGGCCGCATCGTGCGCGGCGCCGACGCCGGCGCGGCGGTGCAGGCCATCGTCGAGGAGAAGGACGCCACGCCGCTGCAGCGCCGGATCTCCGAGGTCTACACCGGCATCCTGGCCGCACCCACCGCGCGGCTCAAGCCCTGGCTGGCGCGCCTGACCAACCAGAACGCCCAGGGCGAGTACTACCTGACCGACGTCGTGGCCCACGCGGTGGCCGCCGGCGTCGAGGTGTGCACGGCCGCCGCCGGCGACGAGACCGAGGTGCTGGGCGTCAACAGCCCGTTGCAGCTGGCCGACCTCGAACGCCGCCTGCAGCGCCGCCACGCCGACGCGCTGATGGAGGCCGGCGTGCGCCTGGCCGACCCGGCGCGCTTCGACCTGCGCGGCACGCTCGACTGCGGCATGGACGTCGAGATCGATGTCGGCTGCGTGTTCGAAGGCACGGTGACGCTGGGCGACGGCGTGCGCGTGGGCCCGCACTGCGTGATCCGCGACGCGCAGATCGCCGCCGGCGCGGTGATCCATCCGTTCACGCACATCGAGGGCGCCAGCGTCGGCGCCGGCGCACTGATCGGTCCGTTCGCCCGCCTGCGCCCGGGCGCGACGCTGGGCGAGGAGGTGCACATCGGCAACTTCGTCGAGGTCAAGAACTCCACGCTGGCCAACGGCGCCAAGGCCAACCACCTCGCCTACCTGGGCGACGCCACGGTGGGCGAGCGCGTCAACTACGGCGCCGGCAGCATCACCGCCAACTACGACGGCGCCAACAAGCACCGCACCACCATCGGCGCCGACGTGCACGTGGGCTCCAACTGCGTGCTGGTGGCTCCCGTGACCATCGGCGCCGGCGCCACCATCGGCGGCGGCTCCACCATCACCAAGACGGTGGCGCCGGGCTCGCTGGCGATCGGCCGCGCGCGCCAGGTGGCGTTCGAGAACTGGGAACGGCCGAAGAAGCAACCGAAGTAGGCGCGCCTCAGCCGGCGTCCAGGGTCGCCTTGGCGAGGCAGAGATCTTCCCAGGCCTTGGCCTTCTCCGGCAGGTTGCGCAGCAGGTAGGCCGGGTGGTAGGTGACGATCACCGGGATGCCTTCGTAGCGGTGCACGCGGCCGCGCAGCTTGCCGATCGCGTCGTCGGATTTCAGCAGCTGCCTGACCGCGAAGCGGCCCATCAGCAGGATCAGCTTCGGCTGCACCAGCGCCACCTGGCGCTTCAGGAAGGGCTCGCAGCGCGCCATCTCGTCGGGCTCCGGATTGCGGTTGCGCGGCGGTCGGCACTTGAGCGTGTTGGCGATGTAGACGCGCCGTGCGGGGTCGCCGGCCTGGTCGTCCTCGCGGCCCTCGCCCGTGGCCGCGCGGCGCGACTGGCCGACGGCACGCAGCATCTGGTCCAGCAACTGCCCGGCCGGGCCGACGAAGGGCTCGCCCGCGAGATCCTCCTGCTCGCCCGGCGCCTCGCCGACGACCATCCATTCGGCCTGCGCATGGCCCGTGCCGAACACGGTCTGGCGGCGGCTCTCGCACAGGCCGCAGGCGGTGCAGGTCGCGACGGCGTCCTGCAGCGGGCCCCAGTCCAGCGTGGCGATGGTGGCGGCGCGCGCGGCCAGCACCGGGTCGGCCAGCGTTTCCTGCATCGAGGCGGCCGCGGCAGCCAGCGTGGTGGGCATGCGCGCGGGCGCGGGCGCGGGCGCCGGCACGTGCG